>JAESFW010000111.1_pt1 | contig 154640 bp, 149 predicted proteins | sample 9269481 | NCBI WGS metagenome assembly JAESFW01 (sample SAMN14515350, study PRJNA621654) | algae metagenome | isolation source: Lyngbya sp. HA4199-MV5 and co-occurring heterotrophs from soil with... | place: USA: Ahupuaa O Kahana State Park, Hawaii | collected 2009-07-21 | reverse complement strand
CTCTCTGTGGGCTGCCAGATTTTTTGAATGGTCGGTTGAAACCCCTACAGCTCAAAAAATTCCTTCAGAATTGCTAGACCTTTGGTCTGACCTACTCTGCTATGCTGCGTGATTGGCTAAAGTCGAGATAAGGTGAGACCGATCAAGGCTGCACCTAGCCAGTGCTTGTTAGCACACGCTTATGGATTCCTTATCTTTCTCACCTATCGTGATGACAGCGTATTTTTGCACACAAAGAATGATTACGAGCTACACGTCACAAGAGCAAGCAACTATTGCTCAAGCACCGCTACTAGCTGGTTTTGCGGTCGCTGCGTCAGATTTGGGCGTTGTGTCAACAGCGATCGAGGTAGCGGCGCTGTCTAGAGAAATTGTGGGAGCCGCTAAAAAATATCCCCAAAATGCAGTTATTCAAGCCGTGTTTTCAGAAGCAGCACTGCGCAGTGGCGCGGTCAAGCTAGAGCCACCGTCTGTGAAGCCCGAAGATGTCAAGGCGGGTGTTTTGGTGGATCAGGCGATCGCAGCCATCAATACGGCGCTTGATTTTCTGCATGGCAAAGCCACACCAGAAGAAATTGACGAGTACAAAGCCTTTATCTATGCCTGTGCCAATGCTGTTGCAAATGCCGCAGGGAAAGGACTGTTTGGTTCTGGAGCCAAAGTCAGCGAACGTGAAGCACTTGCCCTGGCAAAAATCAGAGCAGCCCTCGCCTTCTAAGCAATGCTTTCCAGACGCTGAAATAATTTGATCGCAGACTTCTCCACCAGGACAGTCTCCATCGCTAACGGTTTGCTTTAACAGCGAGAAACAGTCATGAATATCCGGCAGTTGTTTAGGATACTAAGTGCGATCGTAGGATGGAGTGCGCTGGCACTACAGCTTTATTTACTCATCACGATCAACCTTGAAAATGGCTCACCTGGCATTGTTGGGATAATGAAGTTTTTCGATTACTTCACCATTCTCAGCAACATTCTGGTTGCCACAGTGTTTACAACGGTGGGAGCACAGCGCTATGCAGACGGCTTCTTTGGACATCCCAACGTAAGAACGGGTGTAGGCGTATACATCTTCATGACAGGCATTGTGTACTTTCTCATCCTCAGGCATACCTGGAGTCCAACCGGATTATGGTGGTTGGCTGACGTGGTGCTGCATTATGTAGTGCCTGCGCTGTATCTCATTGAATGGCTACTCTTCACTCCCAAGGGCTACTTGCGCTGGAAGGATGCCGTGCGCTGGCTGGTCTTTCCCCTTGCGTTTGTGGCATGGGCGCTGTTTTGGGGTGCCATCTTTGGGTTCTATCCCTATCCCTTTATTGATGTGGCAAAACTGGGCTACCCACAGGTGTTGGTGAATAGCGGTTTCATGGCGATCGGCTTTCTGGTGGTTGGGTTGCTCCTGGTTGCGATCGATCGTCGGCTGGGCAAAGATGCTTACCCCAACGTTTTACGCGACCCATCTTCCACGCGATCGATTCGGTAGCGAATCAAGTCTTGATGAAGCCGACGAAATGAACCTGTCCCAGGCAGTAGCTAACCGAATCTGTCGCACATTCATCACTATGAAAAGTCAAACGACAAAGGCATCGCGGTTAGGATGGCGATTGGTCGCAGGTTTGTATGCCAGCCTCTTTCTGATCACTCTGTTTCTGGCATACACGGGCAACCTGCCATCGCAGCTTGGGCGTATTCCGTTTTACGACAAGATTGGTCATGTGGTGCTGTATAGCATGGCAACGTATCTAGGTCAGCGGGTGCTGGGCGATCGTCGGATCAGGCTATGGGCGATCGCGGTACCGCTGTTTCCCTTCCTGTTTGCGATCGGTACGGTGACTGAAGAACTGCTACAGATGTTTTCACCCAATCGCACGCTGGATGCGATCGATCTGGTTGCCAGTGGTTTGGGCATCGTACTGGGCTACTGGCTGGCAGCAAGAGGACGATGAATAGGAGGGCAGAAGGCAGAGGGCAGGAGGCAGAAGGCGAAGGGATGAGGGTGGGGGGCGGTAAGAATTTAAGGTGGAATGCTAATGTTCACAAATGTTCACAAATAATGGGGGCGTTTACAGGTCTCTTCCCGCAGGATGGCGTAAAAATCGATGTGCTCACCTTTAATGAGATGTGTTCAAGGATGGGATGTCTGTAGGGGCGTTACGTGTAATGTCCCTACAGGCAAAACACAACTCCCACCGATCGCATTGAGGAAAATGGATGTTGCTACAGGACAAGCGCACAGGGTCACTGATTGAAGTGGCTGAAATCGTTGATCTGGTAAATCCAGCGAAAGACAAGATTACAGGACGCGTGCAGTCGGGTGAAGAAGAGCAGGATAAGGAACCGATCGCGAAAGAGACGTTGATTTTTCCGTCAGGAGAAAGTTTGCCGCGCTGCTGGGTTGATGCCGATTATCGGGAACCAGACGCACCGGGAGCGTAGTCCCAAAGGTAAGGCACACAATTGTGGCAGCTTACTTGCTGAAGTGAGCGATAGTCTACAGTTGAATGTCTTATCTTCAGTCGCATTCTTAAACTTGCATGGTTAAACGTGTTTGCTGGCGCAGATCCATCAGGCTTGCTGTTGTCGCCTTTCTGGTTGTCAGCATGGTGAGTTGGGCGTTTCGTGCGCCTGCTCAAAATCCTTCAGCCCAGGGTACGATCGCTCAGACTCATCTCGTGGTGCCAACCAACGTACCCCGATCGATCGATCGCACCGTCAATTGTGAGCTGCTGGTAGCAGGTGGCGGTATTGCAGGCGTTGCCACAGCGTATGAAGCGCTGCAAGCCGGACGTACCGTTTGCCTGACCGATATAACCGATTGGGTCGGTGGGCAGCTAACCTCGCAAGGCACCTCTGCGCTGGATGAGGCGAAAAAGCAACGGGCGCTGCTGTTTTACTCACGCGGGTACAACGAACTGCGTCGCCGGATTGAGCAGAAGTATGGCAAGCTCAACCCTGGTCAATGTTGGGTCAGCGTGTCGTGCTTTTTGCCCAACGATGCCGAACAAATTCTGATGACCATGCTGCAAGAGGCGGCAAAAAAGGGGAAGGGCACGCTCCAATGGTTTCCTTCTACCGTCATCAAAGGTTTGACGACCAGTGCGGATGGCAAGCTGATTCAAGGGGCGATCGCCATTCAGCACAGCCCCGCACCAAATACGCCACCATTGAATACGGAACCGCTTTCAAGGACGATCGAAGATGCCTACCGCTACGAAAATTCTTCGCGTCTGACCAAGCAAATCATTCGCTTTGTGCCCCTTAAACAGCGCTGGATTGTGGTCGATGCCACTGAAACAGGCGAGTTAATTGCGCTTGCCGATGTCCCTTACCGGGTTGGGCTTGATCCGCGCACGTACCTCAATCCGTCTTCACCCACTGAAACAGGCGATCCCTACTGTCTGCAAGGCTTCACCTACACCTTTGCGATGGAACAAACGGAGGGCAACCAACCTCAGCAAAAGCCATCGTTCTACGAGCAATACGCGCCCTATTACGGCTACGATGCCGACTACCGCAAGGCAGACTTCAACTTCGTCTTCACCTACCGTCGTATCTGGAGTCCCCAACCGGGACCACGCATCAAAGCAGGACCATTGACCGTTACTGCTCCCACACCTGGCGATATTTCTATGCAGAACTGGGTTTGGGGCAACGATTATCGTCCAGGCACCAGCGCCGACAATCTGGTCTATAGCCGCGATCAGCTACAGCAAACGGGGCAACTCTCATCTGGAAACTGGATGGGCGGCTTGCGGACGGATGCACTTCGTAAAGGGGAAGAGCTGGCACTGGGCTTCTATTACTGGCTGGTCGAAGGCACCACCGATTCGCAACTGGGGGATGGGTTCAAGAAGCCTGCGCCAAACCATCGATTACTGACTGGCTTTGATGCGCCGATGGGCACTGCACACGGCTTGTCCAAATATCCCTACATGAGGGAAGGACGGCGGTTGATCGGGCGCACCTCCACAGGCTACCCCAATGGCTTTAGCGTGAACGAAATCGACGTGTCTCGTGCCGACTATCGGCAGGAGTATTACCGCAAGCTGCCTGCATCGCTCTATCGATCGCTCTACATCGCCCTCGCTGGTTTAGAAACAGGCAACGCGATCGTCAACGATATTCCACCCGACAAAATTACCCGCCGCACTCGCTCCACCATCTACCCCGATTCGGTCGGCATTTCTCAGTACGCGATCGACTTTCACCCCTGTATGCAAGACTCCCCACCCGAAAAACCCGGCAATATCGAGCGTCCCGGTGTACGGCAGGCGCATGGGCAGTCCTATCCAGGGCAAATTCCCTTGCGATCGATGATTCCGCAAAAGCTCGACAATCTTCTCGTTGCCAGCAAAAGTATCGCCACCAGCTTTGTCGTCGCCGCCGATTATCGCGTCCATTCCTTTGAATGGTCAGTCGGTGCTGCGGCTGGAAACACAGCCGATTTCGTACTATCCGAAGGCATCTATCCTTATCAGCTTGTGGATGATCTTTCTGGCACTACACCTAAACTGCAAACACTGCAAAAGCGACTGAATCAAAACGGCAACCCCACCGCGTTCCCCAACACCTCCATCTTCAACGAAAAATGGGAAGACTGGACAGTTTGGTGAAGGTTAGAAAGAACAAATTCTCTAAAGCTCTATATGCTCTTCAAAAGTTCTAAAAATTCTCGTACTACTTTGTCTGGATTGCTTAAGCAGGAATCAGCGGTAAATCGCTCAACGATAAAGATACGGTGGCGTTTAAAGTGTCGCTCTCGTTCTTGTTCCGCAACTCTAGTTTCTGCTGTGTGATGAGGACCATCAACTTCGAGAATCCCCCATTTACCATCGCAACAAACGATAAAATCTGGCTCTAGATTAATCTTTTGATCACTAAGGCGCACCTTGCAATTGGGTAGAAAGATAACGTCAGCTCTTTCCAGTTCCTCCGCAATTTTGATTTCAGCCTTAGAACGAAGCTTGAAGCCTTTCCAAAGATATTCTGCTCTTGCAGTTGCTTTTGAAAGCAAGCAGATTTGCTTGACAGACTTTATTAGTCTTCCGGTACTACTAACTGCATCTTCGATTACAAATTCAACGCGATCACCTTTTGCAAGTTCGTCGAGCAGCAATCCCTTTAAGTTACCTCCAAGAAACATAGGGTCAGTATTTAGCCCTTCTATCGGCTCATCCGGTTTAATGAAACCGGAATGATCTTCTAAATTTATCCGCGTAACAACTCCTATCATTTTTTTAGATGAGCTAGAAGATTCAGAACTTTTTGCTGCTGTTTCAATTGTCATACGAAGCGGCTAATGAGTTTTACAAGACATTTGTTTACAGGTAGAGTGCCCAACAACTCAGCCTGTGCGACAAAAATCTCATTCTCCAACTATTTAGCTACTTCTATCTTGCTTTAGCCACGATCGTTCTATGCCTTGGGCTATTGCACGTGACCGTTGGTTGAGCAAACCCCGCAGAGACGATCGCACCTTCCAGATCCAGCGCAAAATACTCATCCAAATACGGTTCTGTACTTTTGAGCAGCGTCTTCACATACGGCGGCATCTTGGCATAGATTTCGGATTGCGGATTCATATCCATAATCGCAAGATGCCCACCCGGACGCAGCACCCGACGCGCTTCTTGAAGGATAGCGATCGCCGCACTCTGAGGCAGTTCATGAAACACTAAACAGGCAGAAACGAGATCAAACGAGGCATCTGGTAAGCCTGTAGACTCAGCAGCAGCGTGGAGCCAGGAGGGTGAGGAGTGAGGAGTGAGGGGTAAGGGGTGAGAAGTGGAAGTTGTTAGTTGTAAAGCCTTTCCTTCGGAACGCTGCGCGAACGGCATGGCTTCGCTAGGTCTATTAGTGTCTGGTGGTGATTCTTTCCTTTTTGACTCCTGACTCCTGACTCCTGACTCCTGACTCCTGACTCCTCTCCCCTCTCCCCTCTTTTCCCCCCGATACTTCGCCACTGCCAAAAAGTACGGCGATAGATCCAAGCCTGTCATCTGCGCCTCAGGAAACGTTTCTTGCAGTGCAAAGGTACTCATTCCTACGCTGCAACCAATGTCCAGAATCTTTGCAGGTGCTACGGGCAATTGGGCTTTCAAGACATCGTGGTAGCTCTGGCGCAACCACGCATCGCCCTGCGCTCCGGCATCCTTCCAGATACGGGCATGGACGGCATGAGCGGCAACTTCTACCTCCAGTGCGGGTTCCCAGCCCAGATTGCCTTCTTCGTAGGCGTGAAATGAAGTCACGTAGTAGTCGGGGTACACCAGGTTGGGATTCTGCACCTGCGCCAAATCGTCATCCCAGGAGCGCGATCGCAACGCCTCGACTTCTCTAAGCCAGTAAACCCCGATCGACTCTGCCCGCTTAATCATCATCTGACGCGCCTGATGCTTTGCCAGGTTTGCTAGTGGTTTAACCGCTAGAAGACCGTTGATGAGGTGAGACGCGAGATTGGGTGCAGTTGTAGCCGTCATGAGTACGATTTAGCAGAAGATGGGGTGGAATAGGATTATTATCTCAGTAGTCTGGATGATTTGAGACAGTTGACCGATGATGCAAGTGCCAATACTGGACTCTGCCTACAGCCGATACAGGGCATCCACGCTACGCTGAAAAGAAATCAAGTCCACGAGACGACGTTCTCCTAAGAAACAGAGCATCCCCATCTATGCCACAGGTTTATTTTGACCCTGATACAAATGGTCACAAGTCCTTTGAACTGCCCGGTGCGAAACCTCACTACAACCCCGATCGCCCCGGTCAGGTAGAGCATATTTTTCTGGATCTGGATCTGGATATTCCCAATCAGCGTTACAAAGGGACTTGCACAATTCGCCTGAATCCAGTGCGCGATGGCATCGATCGCCTGACGCTGGATGCCGTAAATTTGCAGATCGACTCGGTTCACATTGGCGAAACGAAGCAAACCTTTGATTACGATGGGGAACTACTCCACATTCAGCTAGAGCCGACGACGCAGGCAGGGAAGCCCATTGAGGTGGCGATCGCTTACAGTGTCAACAAGCCCCAACGCGGACTCTACTTCATCGCGCCCGACAAGCACTACCCCGATAAACCCGTGCAGGTGTGGACGCAGGGCGAAGACGAAGATTCCCGCTTCTGGTTTCCTTGCTTCGACTATCCGGGACAGTTGGCAACCTCCGAAATCCGGGTGCGGGTGCCGAAAGAACTTATGGCGATTTCTAACGGTGAGTTGGTCAGCACTGAGGCAGATGGGGATGACAAGATCTATCACTGGCATCAGAAGCAGGTGCATCCTACCTATTTAATGACCCTGGCAGTGGGTGATTTTGCTGAGTTGCAGGACGAATGGCACGGTAACCCTGTCACCTACTACGTCGAGAAGGGCAAAGAACAGGAAGCCCGCATCAGCATGGGCAAAACGCCTCGCATGATTGAGTTCTTCAGCGAAAAGTATGGCTACTCCTATCCCTATCCCAAATACGCCCAAGTTTGCGTCGATGACTTCATCTTTGGCGGAATGGAAAATACGTCCACAACTCTGCTGACCGATCGCTGCCTGCTGGACGAACGCGCGGCGATCGACAACCGGGGCACTGAAAGTCTGGTCGCGCATGAGTTGGCGCACCAATGGTTTGGCGATCTGGTTGTAATCAAACACTGGTCGCACGCCTGGTTGAAGGAGGGCATGGCATCCTACTCGGAAATTATGTGGACAGATCACGAGTACGGTGCGGAAGCGGCTGCCTATTACCGTTTGGGCGAAGCCCGCAATTACCTGGATGAGGACAGTTCTCGCTATCGTCGTCCTATCGTCACCCACGTCTACCGCGAGGCGATCGAACTTTACGATCGCCACCTCTACGAAAAAGGCGCTTGCGTCTATCACATGATCCGCGCTGAGTTAGGCGACGACCTGTTCTGGAAGTCCGTCGCAACCTTTGTGAACGACAACGCGCACAAGACGGTCGAGACGATCGATTTGCTCAGGGCGATCGAAAAAGCCAGCGGACGCAACCTCCTGTTCCTCTTCGATCAGTACGTCTACCGTGGCGGACACCCCGACTACAAAGTTGCCTACTCTTGGGATGGTGACAGCAACCTGGCAAAAATCACCGTCACTCAAACGCAGGTAAAAGACGGTAATGGCAGTCAGAGTGAGTTGTTTGATTTGAAGGTGCCGATCGGGTTTGGGTGGGTAGGTGAGGAGAGAGAGGAGTCAGAAGTCAGAAGTCAGGAGTCAGAAGGTGAGCCGTTACTAACAACTAACAACCAAAAACCAACAACTTCCTCTCACCCCTCACACCTCACCCTCTTCCCCGTCCGCATTCACGAGCGCGAGCAAGCCTTCTACTTTCCGCTGGAGAAAAAGCCGGATTTTGTGAGTTTTGATGTGGGCAATCACATTCTCAAAACCGTAACGCTGGAGTATCCCCTGCCAGAACTCAAAGTGCAGCTACAGGCTGATCCCGACCCGCTGTCGCGCATTGTGGCGGCTGAAATGCTGGCGAAAAAAGGCGGCTTGGAAGCGGTGAATGCACTCACAGACGCACTGAAAACCGAGTCCTTCTGGGGGGTGCGCGTCGAAATTGCCAAAAATCTCGCCACGATCAAGCTGGATCAGGCGTTTGATAGTTTGGCGATTGGATTGAAGGATGCCGATGCGCGGGTGCGACGATCGACCGTTGAGGCACTGGCAACCATTAAAACCCGCGAAAGCTACAAGGCGCTGAAGTCGATCTCTGAAGCAGGTGATGCCAGCTATTACGTCGAAGCGGCTGCAATCCGGGGACTGGGCAATATCGCCACGTCCAGCCTGGGTGAGTCGAAGGAAGAAAAAATTCTCAAGTTGCTCAAATCTGTGCTGAAAGAGCGGCAGGGCTGGAATGAAGTGGTGCGATCGGGCGCGATCGGTGCCCTTAGCCAGATGAAAACCTCCGAAGCTGCCCTAAACCTCATCCTTGAATACACAGCTCCCGGTGTACCCCAGGCGCTTCGTCTTGCTGCCATTCGTGCGTTAGGAAGCATTTCCACCGGACAATCCAACAGCAGCCTGGAACGCATTCTCGATCGCCTCCAGGAACTCTCACGCGAAACCTTCTTCCTCACGCAAGTTTCCGTGGTAATCGCGCTCGGACAGATGGAAACCGCACGGGCGATCGGCATCCTCCAGGCACTCGCCGATCAAACCCCCGATGGTCGCGTCCGCCGCATCGCCGAAGAAGCCGTCCAGCGCGTCCAGAAAAACGTCGGTTCTGACAAAGCCATGAAGCAACTCCGCGAAGAACTGGATCAACTCAAGCAAGCAAACCAGGAACTACGCAGCCGCCTGGAAAACCTGGAGGCAAAAGCGAAGTAATGATGGGATTAGCAGGGAGGTGGGATTTTAGCGATGAAACCTAACGTTGAGACAATGGCAACGATGGTATAAGGGTTTCAGCTTATCCCGCTCAGGTTAATTAACGTGCGATCGTTCGTTAGCTCTATTGACTTGCTAATGCAAATACAGCGTTTTCCAATTTGCTGAGGTACACCTTACTCCCTTGACTCCTTGACTCCCTGCATGGATCTGTACTTCACTTGCTTGAAAATTGCTGTAATTGGGGATCAGACAGGTATCAAATAGAACTCAATCGGACACTTAATTAGCTGCTTTCTTCAGTTCCGTTAACATTCCGCGTAAGCTATTTCGCCAATAGGGCGGATGAGTGCCTAACAGGGTCGAGACTTTCTTGAGCGAGAGCACCGAGAAGGCAGGACGTTGGGCGGGAGTAGGGTATTCGGGAGTCGTAATGGGGGCGACGCGCTGGAGCTTGAGGGGAAAGCCGAGTTGGTGAGCTTCTTCAAAAATGGCGATCGCAAAATCGTACCAGCTACACACACCGCTGTTGGTGTAATGGTAAGTGCCTGCGGTCTCGGTAGACAGTTGGGGGGCGAGTTGAGCGATCGCCCCCGCCAGATCTTTCGACCAGGTTGGCGCACCAATTTGATCCGTTACGACGCGCAGTTCTTCTCGATCGGCTCCCAGTCGCAACATGGTTTTCACAAAATTGCCTTTGCCCTTTGCACCATAAACCCAGGCTGTGCGGATGATGAAGTGGCGATCGCATTCTGCTCTCACGGCTTCTTCGCCTGCCAGTTTGGTTAAGCCGTAGACCCCTAACGGCTTTGTGACATCGGTTTCCAGATAGGGAGAACTGTGGGTGCCATCGAAGACATAATCGGTTGAGATGTGGATGATGCCTGCATCAATGCTCTTGGCAGCTTTGGCAAGGACTCCGGGTGAAACGGCATTCACCAACTTGGCAAGATCTGGCTCGCTTTCGGCTTTATCGACAGCGGTGTAGGCAGCCGAGTTGATCACGATCGCAGGCTTTACCGTTTCCATCACTTGCTGTACCGCTTCTGGTTGCGAAAAATCGACACGATCGCGCCCCACGCTGATGACTTCTCCCAGGGTCGCCAGCGTTTGCTGGAGTTCTTGACCAACCTGTCCGGTGATACCTGTAAGCAAAATACGGGTCATAGGTAAAGAGGGGATATTAAGGACTGCTTGAGCTACTTTACCTAAATACTCTCTCAGCTTGACCTTCTGAGTACCTGAAAATGCTTCTTTAAAGAAGAAAAATCTAGAGCAGTGTTGCCCTAGACTTTTCTTCACGATTGGCACACAAAGCTATTGCAGTTGAGCGACCAACTCCAAAGGCTATTGAGCCACAAAGCTCAGATATTTTTGGAATAGCTCAATATTTGAAAGAAGCGCGTAAGCAAACACAGCACCACCCACGCCACCGAGAAAAAAGCCCGTGGCGTATTCGTTCCAGCCTTCAGCGTTGTCTAACGCTTTGGGTGGGCTGGGTACCGTCACTGTCGCAAGCGGTGCGGGAGGATTGCTGGCGGCATACAGTGAAATGCTCAGTGTGGCAATCAAGATAGTACCAATGGCAGCCAGTAGACCCGTCATGGAACCAACTTCAGTGTCACGCAGGGGATTAAACGTCACAAAAGGTCCTAACAGCCAGTAACCATGCGCTAGACCCACTTCAATGCCTCGTCGTAAGGGAGACAACCCCTGACGATAGGCAGGCAGATTGTTGATTAAGGCACGCGAAAACCCTGACGCATTAATCGGGGTTTCAAGATTACCAATTTGAGGATCATCCCACGCAGCATAAACGACCTCACGATTTCTGGGATCTCTGGGGTTTGTGTTAGACCGTTCAATCTTGTCCACTAAATTAGCCATGTTCCACAATTCCTGAAGTTTCGGCATGTGGCAACCATCCTAAAAGCATTGTTCTCCGTGCGCCCTCTTTCTCAAGCGGGAGTAAGGAGTCGATCGCGCCTGGTATCTAGAACACATTGCATCCAAGAGCGTTGTCGTGTGCCGCGATTCCTAGCCCTGAACTAGACGCTCGATCGCCTCTGCGTCGGTTGGAAGTGCCGCTGTGATCACCTCTGCTCCTGTTTCTGTCACCAGCACATCATCTTCAATGCGAATGCCCCGCACATCCGCAAACTGAGCCAACCGATCCCAGTCCACGACGTTTTGGTACGTTGCTCGCCGCTCTGGGTCTTGCAAAATCGCAGGCACTTGATAAAAGCCAGGTTCGCTCGTCACGACCATCCCCGCTTGCAAGGGACGATCGAGCCTCAGGTAATTTAATCCAAAGCGATCGCTCCTCGTGCGTCCAGCTTCATAGCCCGCCAGATCGCCCAGATCTTCCATATCGTGTACATCTAAACCCAAGATGTGTCCCACTCCATGTGGAAAGAACAAGGCATGGGCATCTTGTTCCACTAAAGCATCTACCTGTCCGTGTAGAATGCCTAAATCAACCAATCCGGCGGCGATCGTCCGTGCTGCTAGCAGATGAAGATCTCGATACTCCACACCAGGACGAATCGCGGCAATACAGGCATCGTGCGCTGCCAGCACCACATTATAGAGTGATCGCTGTGTGGGCGAGAATTTACCAGAGACCGCCCAGGTACGAGTAATGTCTGCTGCCCAGCCAGAAACCGTTTCCGCTCCCACATCTGCTAGCAACAAATCTCCTGGCTGGATGGGGTGGTGATACTGGTCGTTGTGCAGCACTTCACCGTGGACTGTGACGATGCTGCTATAGGCACAGGTCATGCCATTGGCGATGATCACCGCTTCCATCGCGGCTCGTACTTCTGCTTCGACACGGGCTTTTCGCGTTGCCGCCATCCCAGCTTTATGCGCGGCAATGCTAACGGTTGCAGCCTTTCGCATCTCAGCCAAAGCCAGGTCATCGTGGATCAGACGCAGAGAGACGATCGCCTGTGCCAACTCCAAATCAATGCCTTCTATCCTGCCTACATCACGAAAAACGTTGCGCTGGCACATGACAAATTGACCAACGTGAGTTTCACGATCTTGCACACCGATCGTTGCGGCTCCGTTTGCCCATTTTGAAGGGTTTGCTTTCAAAATCTCGCCTTTATCCTTGTCTTCTGGCTTTAATTCTGAGAGTGGATATGCTTCGGTTGCACCGATCGCCGCTGCAATCTCATCCCGCTTTGGGGTTTCGCCATGCCACAGTGCGCTTGCTGGACTCGCCTCATCTATAAACAGAGTCAGCTTGCCGCCCTCCAACCGAATCACCGCATTTTCTAACGGCAGTCCCGCAAAGTAGAGAAAGTGGCTGCTGGCTCGAAACGGAAATGTATTCGCTCGAAAGTTGCGCGGACTGCTTTGCCCTGACCAGAGCACCACCGGAAAATCTACCAGCGCTGCCAATTTAAGCCGTCTAGTTCTTAAGGCATCAATGAGAGAAGGCGTACGATCGAGCGTTTGCATAATATTAGATTCGGGAGAGAAAGTCGTGCTATGAGCATGTATCTGACCTTCTGTAGTAGGGACGTTACATGTAACGTCCCTACTATTCATTGTGTCATCGTTTCGCAGCAACCCGCTTTGGTTTCGCGGCTCTCGATTCGATCGTAAACTCAGGAATCTCCTGCAACTCAGCTTGGCTCAAATTGTATTGCTCACACACCAAACTTAACCGTGTGCCACCCGCTCGAACGGCATTCACAGAATGGGTCAAATCGCCCTGAAAGTGCAGCAGCGTATTCACTCGCGGTTTAATCTGCCCCACCTGTTGCCGATGGTTTCGTAGCACCAGTTCACCCCCTTGCAAGTCGGGCGGCACCTGCACGTAAAGCACACTGACGATCGCGGGTGGTTCCACCGTTTTGCAATACGATCGCAGCGATCGATCAATATGGGGATCAACCCGCGATCCGTCTTTCAACAACAGCGGATTGAGGTAAAAGGCATTGCAGTAAGGTTCTAACGCGCGATCGAGATACGGCACAAAAAACGGAAACTGCTGCTTCACCGTCTCTAACCCACATTGCTGAAACACCACCGAAAAGCCCTTCGTCCCCACAAAATCTCGGTTTAGGTTATTCACCGCAAAATAGGGACACGCCAAAATCTCTCCCCGCAACGTATGGAGATCAGCAAGTGAGAAGACATTAGCCAGTTGACGGTAGTAACTCAAGGATACGGTTTCGCTCAGTGCAGCTTACAGGCTTTCTATCCTAACCCACCAGATCCTCTAGCTATCAGCAGTGAGGAGTGAGGAGTGAGGGGTAAGGAGTTGTTAGTTGCTAGTTGTTAGGATGTGAACCGTCCTGGACGCTTTCTAAAAACTAAAAACCAAAAACTTCTAGCCTTTAGCCTTCATCCGTCATCCCTTCTGCCCTCTGCCTCTTGCCTCCTGCCTTCATCCCTCATCCCTCCTTCACCAACACTCCATTCAAAAAAATGTCTGCCAATCCTTCTGCCATTTCCTGCATCTCTTTTGGCGATGATCCCTCGCCCATGATCGTGTCTTGACTGAAGCCAGCCACCGCAAACATGCCCAGAAAAACCCGCGCCACGATTTTAGGATTCATGCGTCGATAGATGCCCTGATCCATTGCTGATTGAAAAAAGACTTCTGCCACATCCGTCATTTTGTCGATGACTTCCATCTGGATGCGATCGCGCAACTCTGGGTGAAACTGCGCCTCCATGAAGCAAACCTTCAGCATGTCAGCATTCTTGTGCAGGTTGAGCATCCGTCTCCGCATGACTTGGGCGACTGCTTTATAGCTACCCATTTCGCTCAGTTCCGTTAACAGATCGGTGAGGATTTCGACCCAACCCTGCGTTGCCACCTCAATCAAAATTGCCTTTTTGTTCGGAAAGTGCCGAAACAGCGTGCCTTCCGCGATCCCAGCAGACTCAGCCAGATCACGAGTCGTTGTACCGTCATATCCCAGCTTCGCAAACAGCCGCAGCGCTGCTTTTAGGATGCGATCGCGCGTTTCGGTTTCGGGCGGCAGTGGACGTTGGGTAAGGCGCATAACGGTTAAGGGTAAGCGAGTGAAAGCAGTCACGTAGCGCCATTCTCTATTGCTGCCTTGTGAAAACAGTAGAAGTGTCACAGATCATTACAGATTTGACAGACGATCGAGCCAAATAGGAGACGGAACAGGCAAATTCTTGGCTACCGCTCCCACTCAAATGGCTCGTCTTTTCTGAGTGAAGTCTCTGATCACCCCAAAGCACCCCCATAGAACTTCCGTAATCTTGCCCATTAATATTTCTTTAACTACAGGCAGGATAAGCATGTCAAGGTTAAAACCCGATCGCGGCAAACCGACTGCTCCCATGCGCCTCACCTCCAATCTCACTAGCCAAGGAGATGGTAGTAGCCCCCCGCGATCATCAGAAGACCATGCCACGCCTCATTACTCTCTACTCATTAACTCTCACCCCTCAAGCAGGAGAGCCAGCAATGAAAACGTCACACGCTACAGTGTCTCATGCTAACGCCAGTCAGATTGTTTGGGCTGTCCAGAAAACCTCTGCGGAAGTGCTGTCAGTGCCACAGGGCGAGTCCCAATCGTCGTTTGCTCCACTTCAGCCGATTCGTCAATGGCTCGACGCGATCGAAGTTCAGAATCCAGCAACCGCCAACCTACTTTGTCGAGTGATCCCCTCTCGCTGCCCCTTTGAACGCACGGTTAAGCTTTTCGATCGCACCCTCTTCTCCATTCCACCCCTTTGTAAGCTCAACCCCTTTTACGAGCAGGTTGTTGGTCTACGGTTCCGGGCGCTCTGCTATCTGGCAGATGAATGCCACGAAGATGTCAGCCACTATTGTTAACTAGGGCTTACGCAAACCTCGGAGTTTTAACCAAGAATCAGGCATCCTGACCAACACCTTGGCTTCAACCTCCGAGGTTTTGGTCAACGAGCATAAGTCCTTATCAAAATTGCTGGAACCACTGTTGCAAGCGGCTCACCACCCTTGCGGCGGGCTGAATCAACTTGGAACTTACGTAACAATTAGCCAGAAATAGGCAGAAAATTCATTGGACTGAGTAGAATAGCAAGTATCGAGTTCGTATCCAACCAGTTCGTACCCGCTCACAATCCGTTATCACAATCGTTTGTGCTCTGACGATCGACGACACGCCATCCAGTCCACGTTTGAAGACTGATTTCTCGTTGTCACCCCTACTTTGCCAACCATCAAATGCCTGTGATTGAAAGAATTGAGAGAAGACCAAACCGCGATTTACCAGCTATTAACGAACGGATTCGCTTTCCAAAGATCCGCGTGATCGATTCAGACGGAGCGCAGTTGGGGATTATGCTCCCCCGCGAAGCCATGCAGATTGCAGAAGAAAAGGATCTGGACTTGGTTTTGGTTAGCGATAAGGCTGATCCACCTGTCTGCCGGATCATGGACTACGGCAAGTTTAAGTTTGAGCAAGAGAAGAAGGCGCGTGAGGCAAAGAAGAAGCAGCATACCGTCGATGTAAAGGAAGTCAAGATGCGCTACAAGATTGAGGAACACGACTACAACGTGCGGATCAGTCAGGCGAAGCGGTTTTTGAAAGATGGTGACAAGGTGAAAGCCACCATCATGTTTCGGGGTCGTGAGATTCAGCACAGCGACATCGCTGAAGATTTGCTGAAGCGTATGGCAGGTGATTTGCAGGAACTTGCAGAAGTGCAGCAGGCACCAAAGCGTGAAGGTCGCAACATGATGATGCTCCTGGCTCCAAAGAAATAAGAACGGATGGCACAGCTTGCCTCACCGTTGCTGCAAAGACACTCTGGTCATGGCTGGAGTGTCTTTTTTGTATGATTCAGCGGTCAGCGGTCAGCAGTCAGCAGTCAGCAGTCAGCTTTTTAGCCTTCTGCCTTGATCCCTCATCCTCGCCTTCTGCCTCCTGCCTTCTGCCTACCCACAACTAACAACCAACCACTAACAACCAACCACTGCCTTCCTGGTTGGAGTTTTTGCTCAGAATCTTTTTGCGATGAATGGACTGTCGCTATCTACAATGAGAGCCATTCGGGGCAAGCTAAAGAGGTGTGTCGATGAGGCGTGATGTCATCGACGATGGCAAGATGACGTAGGGGCACGATCGCATAGCGCTCTTTCGTTTAGGTAGAAACCGATCGAGGCGATCGGCAATGAATACAGGACGCAAGCGCGGTATGGAACGCAACAGCCAGTGGTTAATCGATAAGGGGTGGCGGCAGAAATTGCTGCGGTGGGTCAATCTTCGTCCAGAGGAAAGTGAACGTACATTTTTAATGTTTGCGTTCTACACCATTACGTCGATCGGGCTGGTGTGGTTTGAAGCCAGTACGGTGGCACTGTTTCTGCAAGAATACAAAGCCGAAGACGGGTTGCCCTGGATCTACATTGCGAGTGCAGGTATTGGCTCAGGGTTGGGGTTTGTTTACTCGCAACTGCAAAAAGTGTTGCCCTTACGTCGGGTGCTGGTCTTAACCGCCCTTCTGATGGCGTTGCCGCTGCTGTTGTTTTGGTTTGGGCTGGATAGTCGATCGTCGGTATGGGGGGCAACCGTCATCGCGGTTACGATCTTTCTCATGCGGCTCTGGCTGGAAGCGATCTACGTCCTGAATGATCTCAACACGTCCATTACTGCCAACCAACTTTTTAACATTCGAGAGATTAAGCGCACGTATCCACTCATCAGTAGCGGGATTCTGGTCGCGGATGTGATCAGCGGCTTTTCGCTCACGTTTCTCATTGCTTGGGTAGGGCTAAAAAACGTCATTGCGATGGCGTGTCTGATGATGGTCATTGGCGCAGGCATTCTCTTTTATTTGAGCCAGTCCTACCAACAAGCTTTTCCCGATTCGTTGCGACGATCGTCCGACGATCGCTTGAGTGACTTTGCGAGTCGGCGCTTAAAGGGACCGTTGCGCCGGTATGTTGTGCTGCTGTTTACGTTTTTTATTCTGGCGCAGGTGCTGTTGCTCCTGGTCGATTTTCAGTTTCTCCGCCAGTTGCAATTGCATGGCAATGAAGGTGCGATCGCCCAATTGCTGGGGCAGCAAAATTCGGATGCAGCGATCGCCAGCTTTCTGGGCTGGTTTAGCGCCATTTTGGGGATCTGCGAACTTGCTATGCAGTGGTTAGCGTCCAGCCGTGTGATTGAGCGTATTGGGGTGTTTGCCACCGCGATGCTGCTACCGGGCATGATTGGCGTGTTGGGGGCTGTAGCGATGGCGATCGCGCCCACGGCATGGGTCATGGGGCTTTTCGTCAGCATTGTGGCACTCAAGTTTTTGGACGAGTTGCTGCACTACACCCTGTTTGCCAGCCTGGGACCTGTCCTGTTTCAACCCATTCCTGATGGGGTTCGCAGCGGCATTCAGTCGGTTGTGCGAGGCATTGCGGAACCGTTGTCTACGGGTGCGACTGGCTTGGCGCTGCTGGTACTGGTTTGGTTTAGTCGCAACACCAGTTTTGGCGATGTGGGTCTCAATTGGATTTTGCCTGCGATCGTCTGCCTGTCGCTCGTCTGGGTGCTAACCATCTGGCTTTTACGCAGCAAGTACGTTGGGTTGCTGGTGATGAGCGCGGAACGGGGACAACTGAGTGGCGATGTGGATTTGCGTGAGTTGAAGCGCGCCGTGGTTGAAGCCCTCGACCAACCAGGAACAGATGCCCATAAAGGTGCCTGCATTGAACTGTTGAGTCAGCTTGACCAAAAAAATGTCGGTGAAGTGCTGGCACCCTTGCTGACAAAGCTCTCGCCTGGATTGCAGCGCAAAAGCCTGGAAGCCATGTTGGCGCATCCCAACGCAGCCTATTTGGGACAGGTACGTGCCCTCATTGATCTGTCACCCACTCCAGAGGTCTTAGCGGTGGCGTTACGCTATGTCTGGATTGCCGAGGAAACGCCAGACGTTCGCCAGTTGCGTCCCTACTTGCGTCCAGAAGTGGATTCTGTTGTACGAGGGACGGCGGCTTCGTTGATGATGCGGCGAGGCAGTCCCACGCAGAAGGCAGAGGCGACCAACACCCTGCGCTTTATGCTCACCCACAAGCAGGAAAAAGAGCGCGTGATGGGCTGCCGAGCGTTAGGGGAAGCGGTTTACCTGCAAGCGTTACGGCTTTATATTCCCGATCTGTTGCAGGATGAATCGCTACGAGTGCGGTGTGCGCTGCTGGAGGCGATCGCCGCGACCCATCTGGAAGAATTCTACCCATCGCTGCTGCGGGGGCTGTACTACAAATCAACCCGGGATGCGGCGATGCAAGCGCTGGTGCGACTGGAGAATGATGCCATTCCCATGCTGGTAGAGCTGGCAGAAGATACTCATAAGCCTGATTTGGTGCGGCTGCACGCATGGCGCGCGATCGGGCAAATTGGTACGCTCGAAGCGCTGGATGCCCTCATTTCGCACCTGATGACTGCGTGGGGCACCGATCGGCGGAGCATCTTACGGATTTTGCTCGAAATGCCCCGCGATATTGGGATCGATAGTGTCGCCGACCAGTTGGGCAGACGAGGCATTGAGCGGCTGATTGATCAGGAACTGATGTTCGTCGGACAGCTCTACGCGGCGTTGCTAGATTTGATTCCCACACAAGTCTGGGGACGTGAGGCAGATCTGTTGCGACGAGCGTTGCGTGATTTACAACTGGATACGGAAGAACGTCTGTTTCTGCTCATGAAATTTCTATACCCGATCGGCTCCATCAAGGCAGCCGCGTTTAACCTACAATCAAATTCGCGCAGCAATATGGCGCGAGGGCTAGAAATTCTGGACAACACGCTGGATATTCCCAGTAAGCGCGCGTTGTTGAGCTTGCTCGATCGCAACTCTGACCGCGAAAAGCTGCAAAGCCTGTCCGATCTCATGACCTATGAACCCATGGCTCCCAGCGATCGGCTGCGTCATTTGCTGGATTTGCGTCACTTCTTGTCTGACTGGTCGCTTGCCTGCTGTTTTCATCTGTCCCGTCAGGCGCGGTGGAGTTTGACCCCTGAACAAACGATCGCGTGCCTGCGCCATCCCAGAGGGTTTGTGCGCGAATCGGTGCTGGCATACCTCAAAATGGCATCGCCTCGTGCTTTGATGAAACTATTACCGATGCTGACGCACGATCCAGATCCTCTGGTAGCCGATCAAGTGCAGACATTGATGCAGGAATTTGCGTTAGATTCGGCAAAAACAGTCAACCAAGCAGCAAAACGAGGCAATAATGTGATTGATTTTCCAAAACGAACTGGATTTGAGACGGTTTAGTAAAGTTTATCTGTCGATCGTGGGCATTCTAGAAAGAGCCAACTTCAGCCGTAGACATTAGATTCCATCGCTTCCAGGTTTAAAGCTCACTGTCTCAGCTCCAGTCCAAGCTGCACGCCGCCGATTTATGTTAACCAGCGTCGATCGCTTACTGTTTGTCCGGCAAGTCCCCATCTTCAAAGAGCTGCGGGACGATTTTTTGGTGCGGCTGGCTTCCATCATGGACGAGCTATCATTCCCGACCAATCACACCATTTTTACCGAAGGGCAAGAAGGCCGATCGCTCTACGTTGTCGTTTCTGGCAGAGTCAGCGTCCACATCGGCAACCAGGAAATTGTGCAGCTTGAGCAAGGTACCTGTTTTGGCGAAATGTCGCTGTTTGATGCAGAACCACGCTCGGCTTCTGTCACCACGCTGGCACCGTGCGATTGTCTGGTACTGACGCAGCAACAGCTTTACGAAGCGATCGACGAAACGCCTGGAATTGCCGTTAATATTATCCGGTTGCTCTCGCGCCGCATTCGAGAACTCAACCAAAAAATGAACCACATGAAGGCACCTGTTGCGCCACCCCCGCCACCACCCATGTATCGGACTGCGAAACGGCGTTAGGCTTCCTTCGGCTGACCCGGTTTGTTTTGTGGCGCTACCAGGTTCAACTCATCATTAGAAGCTTTATATGACTGAAGACCAGTTTTGGGAAATCATTGAGGCTAGTCGCCAAGCTTCAAGCGACTGTGAAGCTCAAGCTGATGCTCTACAAGAAAGTTTGTCTGAACTGGCTGCATCTGAAATCATGGCGTTTGACCAGATCTTTCACCAGAAGCTTGTAGGGGCTTATCACTGGGATGTGTGGGGTGTTGCCTATCTTGTCAACGGCGGTTGCTCAGACGATTGCTTTGAATACTTCCGTGCTTGGCTCATTGGGCAAGGCAAGGCAGCTTACGAACAGGTGCTTGCCGATCCTCAAAGCATTGTGTCAATACTGGAAAACAGCGAAGACGAGGTTGAATGCGAGGCGCTGATGTATGCAAGCCACTCTGCCTACGAATCGCTTGAGGGTGAAGTAATGCCCGTTTTAGAAAGGATGTCCTCCCCTGCGCCCGCTGGAGAACCGTGGGAAGAGCAGGACTTGGAAGAACGCTTCCCAAAAGTGGCTGAGAGATGCGCCTAAGATGGGCATTAGCAATTGCGACCTTCAACGAGCCTCCTACGCGACATCAAAGGACTGCTAGATGGGAAGGTTCAATTAAATATAAAGCCTCCGTAGGATGGGTTAGCGAAGCGTAACCCATGCTGCTAAAGGTTTTGATGCGTTAGGGCTACACCTAACACATCCTACGTTTGATTTCACTGATTGATAACGCGCCTTAAGCAGTTTCTAGCCAGTCGAAAATTTTGTCTAGCTCTTCCAGCGTTACAAGTCCGTACTGCCAGAGGAGCATAGGCAGCAAGGTCACGTTGAATTCCTGGTGACGCTTCACAGTGGCGATCGCCGAATCTGAAATCGCCAGTTCTTCCTGTAAAAATTTAATCAAACGGGCTTCCATCGGAGCCTCCATCCAGCCACTTGGCACTAAATGTATTTAAGGGGATTTTGTTAACTTTTGCAACACTCTCTCATGTTGTTCTCACTATTCTCTCTCAAGAAGCTACATAAACAACAGCCTCAGGGCATAGCTTCGCAAGGTCTTTAAGCGCCCTCAAATCCTTCTCTCTCACTTTAGACGCACTAACTTAACATTTCACGCAAACACTATAAGTCTTGCCGCGACGAAGACCCTTTCATCTTCACGGCTAGAGACTCATTTTCCTGATGTGGATTACCGAATGTGCTAATCCATGACAGAGGCGGGAAATCGTTCTCTGAGAGCCGTCACGATCGACGATGGTTCGCGTTCTTGCAGGTTGTCTGGCTTATTCCAAGTAAAGGGTGCTTTGCGGGCGGCTGACAACCACAGTAGCCGCTTTGCCCGCGTCATGGCGACGTAGAGGAGGCGAAACTCTTCCGCCGTTTTCAGATTTTTAGCCCGTTCCCAGGCAGCGTCGATCGACACTAGGGGATTTTGATGGTGCAAGCTGGCACGAATTTGGGCACGCGCCACTTCTGCCAGTGTAAAGTCACCCAGAAACTGTGCCTGCGGTGGAATCCACTGGCTACCGGGGATAGTTTGCTCATGCAAAAAGGGAATGAACACGTAGTCCCAATCAAGTCCCTTGGCTTTATGCATGGTGATGACGGTAAGCTGTCCGGGGCGAATGTAGCGCTCTTCCGCATCGTCGGTTTCCACAGGTTCAAACTGCTCTGAGGTGACGATCTCGCTCAATAGGCTCAAAATCCCTGAAAGGGCGTGGTTATCGGTCGTCTGCTGGGCAAGGCGTTCGGTGAGCTTGTCGGCTGTGGCTAGCTCGGTTTGCTCGTAATCAAGCGTCTGTGCCAGAAAGGGGATGAGTTGGGCGGGTGGAAGCTGTAACCGGGCGTTGAGGAGACTGGTGCAGTAGAGTCGCGCTTCAACCACCGTATCTGGTTGGGCTGGATCGAGCGGACCGGGATAGAGAAATTGCTCTGGAAAGCTGACGATCGCATTCAAATCCTGCGTGGGAATGCGTTTACGAGTCATCAAAACAGTGAGCGCGGCTTTCAGGTTATCGGGTGAATGGGGGCGATCGAGAAATTGCAGTAAGGTCAACATCTCGGCGGGGACATGGGACTGGCGATCGCGCTGCCCCACCTCGTATACCAACAGTTGATCGCCATGCCAACGGCGTAGTTCTTTTGCTACAAAGCGCCCTTGCTCGTTGGTGCGTACCAGTACCGCTGCTCGTCCTTGAGGATGCTGTTTGAATAACGTCAGCGATCGTTGCCCGATGCGTTCTACCGTTTGATGCACATCTTCTGGGGTGTGTAGCTCCAGCCCCAGACCTTCAGGTACAGGGTTCGCATTTGGCTGCGGGTCATTAGGGGCGACTGGACGAATCGCCTGCTCCCGAAAGGGCTGCTCCACGCCTGCCAGTCTGGACTGGTTGACCCACTGCAACACAAAATTGGCGGCATCAATAATGGGACGGCTGCTGCGTCCTGCCTGGGTCATGGTGGCTAACCGCTTTTCGGCACGGCAGGCTTCACAAAAGTCTCGGAAGAAGATGGGATCAGCAGGTGTAAAGGTGGAATTGATCGCCTGGTTGGGATCGCCAACGCGCACGAGATTTTGTCGATCGCGGTTCTCAGGATCAGCCGGATCAGCCGCCAGGATTTCTAATAATTGGGTTTGTAAGGGACTAGAATCCTGCGCCTCGTCCTCAAAAACAGCAAACACCTGCTGCTGCCACGACTGTCGCACGGTTGAATCGTCCAAGACCCGTAGTGCTGCCAAAATCATTTCATCGTAGTCGATCAGGTTCCGAAAGCGAAGTTGGGTCTGGTAGAACTCGTACAGTCCGGCTGCGATCGTCAACACCGCATAGGGGTCATCCATCTCATTGGTCTGCGATCGCAGGTCGTCTGGCAGTAAACCGGAGCTTTTCGCCTCGTGGATCACCGTGGTTGCCAGCGCAGGCAGCACCTCCGATCGCAGCACCGACTGTCGGCGCAGACGTTCCGTTTCCTCACCGTCAAACCGCTGACCTTCTAACAAAAGCTGGTAGTGACGGGCATTTGCCGAAATCCACTGATCAACGCAGGTGCGAATGAGCCGATGGTTTTGATTCGGCGTGACCAGGACGCTATCTGGGTTTAAGCCGGATAACTCTGGGTGGGCACGCGCGATCGCCCAGGCAAGTCCGTGCAGCGTTTGCACCAGAAAGCCTCCCGGTGGCAACCCTAGCTCCTTCAAATTCTGCCGAATCTTTGCCTTCAGGTTTGCCGCAGCCGATCGCGTAAATGTTACAATGACTAATTGACGACGCGCATTGAGCTGCTGTTGGGCAATGGCGATCGCAGCGGCAACTGCCATTCCGGTAGACTTGCCTGCTCCAGGCACCGCTGAAACTGCCAGCGGACCTCCCTGCCACAGCGCAATTTCTCGCTGCCCTGGACGCAACGTATCGCGGAGTTGCTCTAGCGAAGCAAGAGAGAGGGGGGGCATGGGGGAGCGGGAGAAGCAGGGAGAGCGGGGGAGGCGAGTTTTAGCCTTTAGCCTTTTCCTCAAACAAATCTAATGGTAAATGCCCAAACGTCTCATTCACATCGCCACCATAGGCAGACTGACAGGAAACGAGGACACCGCGATGGTTGCCTGTGTAGGGCGCAACGTGACAGCGATCGCGCTGGGGATTGAATTTGACGTAGACAGCGCCCTCTATGGGCGTGACTTCAGGCGTTGCCTTGTAGCCCAGTGCGGTGAGATAGGTTGTGAGCGCTGTGGTTGCCTGGTCGATCGTGTCAGCGCAGATCCCTAAAATCTGATAGTCAGAATGGGTAGCAACGAGCAAGAGTGCCTGCCGTACAAGCGCGTCTTCGGGCGTGGTTTCAGGCGATCGATCAGCACACAGAAACTGCCTCAAAACATCCTGAGCGGCTTCTACGGTCAAATCTGAGTTGAGCGTGGGCATAGCGTTCTAACCAATCTTATCTCTTCAGCCTATCATTCAGCGGCACACCCAACAGGAGCAGACAGCAGGGTAACAACTTAGGCGATTTCCACAAAAGAAATGACCCAGCGTAGTGCAGACATCTTGTCCGCGTCGCAAGCGAGACGCTTGCACTACGGTTTCAACTGGGTAAATTCTTTAAGAGAAACGACCTTACGTGCTCGTCACCCGCAATTGCCCTCAAGATTACCGAAAAACGCCTGACAGGGGGCTTGCAAGAACGATGATTTGTTGTAATTTTGTAGATAGGCTTATTGATTAAGTTTCTCAACAGAAGGACTTTCTCAATAGAAATGCTTCCACAGCCCTTAGAACGACATCCCTTAGAACGACATTATGAGCAAAACAGAGCGGCGATCGACCTTGAGTCTGGAAGGACGGTGTTTGGGGCTGGTATACAAAGATGGCTTTCCCAAACGTTTGCGGCTGTTAACGGCTGATGGAGAGCGCCTGGTGAAGCTGGCGAAAGAATTACGGCTTTCGCTGAGTCAAGACATCGTTCCCGGAGCGTGGATTCAGGTTTGGGGTGAGAGAAAGATGAGTCATAAACCAGGAGAGGCAACGCTGAAAGCCTACAGAGTGAGCCTTACTGCGCCCGGAAAGCTAGAAGACACGCCATCAATTGCTGTGCCAGTTGCTGGGTCAAAACATGCGGCTAGCGCCAAAATTCTTGTGTGTCAGAAGTCGGACTGCATGAAACGAGGCGGTAAAGCCGTCTGCCATGCCCTGGAAGAAGCTTTGAGCGATCGCCACCTGACCGATGTCAAAATTCAAGGGACGGGCTGCATGAAGGATTGTAAAGCTGGTCCTAACATCGTATTTATGCCTGAAAAAACTCGCTATACCCGCGTCTCTGCTCAGGACGTTGGGGCATTAGTGGATGAGCATTTCCCGCGTGTGCCTCAGCAGGAAACCAGCTCTCCAGGCAACGGGCGATCGTTGCTCTAGCCGCAGATTAGCTTTAGCCAAAAATTATCTCTGCAATGTACTGAGATCCCCGACTTTTAGTGACAACTCCGTCACAGACTTCCACAACAGAGGAGTCGAGGATCTTGGCATAATTCTACGAGACTACGATTTGTACCCTACCGAAGGAGCAGAAAGACTAGGGCGGGTCATCAATCAGCTCCGAAACCTTGCAGCATCAGCAGTGTTACGCCCGCCCCAACACATCAGGCTAGGGGCTGGAAGCCTTACTGCAAGTAATGTGTAGCAGTAATTGATGACAGCCTCTAGCTCTTTGGTGTGCCTCTGCCCAAAACCTGGTCTTTGAGGGAGCCAAAGCTGGCAGCTAGCTCTTCTCGGTTGGATGCTCTCCAAAGGTAGCGATAGATGAACCAGGCGGTGTAAGCAAAACCGATTAGTTCAAAGGTGGGAGCCAATAAAGGGATATCGTTGATGGCATCCAGGAGGGCAAGCGTGAGTTTGACGGAGACGATCGACCCAAAAATCAGGCCAAGCGTAATGATGGGTCGTCTATACTCGCCAAAAAAGTCAGATAAATAGTCGGGTAATCCAGCCAAAAAGGCATATACGCGATCGGCAACCTGCTTCAACTGCTGACCGGTCTCTGACTCAGAGGCAGGTGGTAACAAAAGGGGTTCATCCGTCGGCAATTCTGTCTCAGGGGCAAAGGCTGAAGGGCTTGTATCTGGAAATTCGGTTTCTTTAACGTCAGGGTTCATACTCATAACCTGGGGATTAACAACCTGGGCAGTGCTGGATCAAGAGAAATCTCCCAGCAATCGAACGACGAGTCTAGTTGTGCAGCTTTTTTAACACTAACAACCTTAAAGTCAGGTTTTATCACTAGGAAGACGGATTAAGCAAGAGTGCGGCAAACTCGATCGATCGCGCTCGTAGCACTCTCAACCTTAGCAAGATTGGTCGCTGGTGCAACCGAATGATCAAAAATCTTAGCTGCAACCGACCGCATCATACTCTCCAATGAAGCGTTTTGAACACAAAGGTTGGCGGTTAAGGCTGAACGTACCGCAGTAGCGTCTATACAGGCGCAGAATTGCCGTTGTTTAACGTTACTCAAGTTAATTTATGAGCCTGCTTTGGGCACGTTAAAAGCGACAGCCTTGTCAGGCATCCCTGTCATCAGGTCATCCATCTTCCCGTTTGCCCTTGCCAGGAGGATGACCGATCGGTGGATGATCGCCCCAGGTTTGTTGAGCGCAACCCTACTTGCTCTAGGGCGCGTCATCAATTCAGCTCTAAACCCTGCGGTATCAGCATGATCGCGCTCGCCCCAACACACAAAGCTAGGGGCTGAGACCCTTGCTGAAAGCAGTGTGTAGTCGTAATTGATGACAGCCCCTAGAAACTGGCTTTGCCCATGATGGCTGAGCGATCGCCCTAAACGATCGCTCCCCGCGCCACCGCTCTGATTGGAAACGAGAACAAGCACAATGACTCAGATTCTGGTAATTGAGGATGATCCCGTTGTTAGCGCTCTCATACTCAAACTGCTGAAAGTCGAAGCGTTTGAGGTTTTGGTCGCCAATGACGGTCTTACAGGTGTGAAACTGGCTCAGGCGTATGAACCTGACCTGATCATCTGCGACATCATGATGCCTGAGTTTGACGGCTATGAAGTCTTGCAGCAACTTCGCCATGAGCCAGCTACTGCCACCATTCCCTTCATTTTTCTGAGCGCCAAAGCCGATCGCACAGATCTGCGTCAGGGGATGGAACTTGGTGCCGATGATTACCTGGCAAAACCCTTCAAACGAGCAGAATTGCTGGGTGCGATCGCCGCTCGTCTGGATAAACATGCCGCTTTAGCCAAGCCTTACATCACTGAAATGAAACGGGCTGCCAGCACCCTGGGGCAACTCGCGTATTTCGATCCACTCACCAATCTTCCCAATCGCATTTCATTCCATACAGCGTGCCAACAAACCATCAAGCAAGGACAACAACCCGATCGCCATGTGGCTGTTTTGCACCTCAACTTAAAAGATTTTGGAGCAATCAACACAACGCTAGGCTACTTTAATGGCGACCACCTATTGCAGAAAGTGGCGACACGTCTCAAACAAACCGCTGGCAACTATACTGTGGCGCGTCTCGCAGGTAGCGATTTTGGACTCTTGCTCGACAACCTCACCACCGAAAGCGCGATCGAGGCTATGGGCAAACGGGTTCTAGCTGACCTCACGGAGCCTTACCAACTGGATGGGCAAAGCATTCAAGTGCAAATGAGGATGGGCATCGCGTTCTACCCAGAGCATGGTAGTACCCCTGGCGAGCTGTTGAACTGTGCTGAACTGGCAGTGCAAGCAGTCAAGCAGAACAATCACTATCAGCTTTACACCCCCATTCTGGCGGTAATGGCGGCTGAAAGTCGTTCTATGGAGAGTCAGCTTAGCCTTGCTTTGGCTCAGCGTGAGCTACAAATGCACTATCAACCACAGGTGAATTTAATTACAGGGCGGATCATTGGAGCAGAAGCGATGCTCATGTGGCACCATCCAGAACGGGGCTTAATGAATCCGGCGGCGCTGATTGCAGTGGCAGATGATGCCGTTGTAGCCGCGATCGAGCAATGGGTGTTGGAAACCGTTTGTACCCACGCAAAAGCTTTGCAAGCCGCCGCACAACGCCCCATTCGAGTAGCGGTCAATTTATCAGCGCGACAGATGCAGTGGCAACAGGAGGACTTAGTCGCAACGATGTCCGCTCTTTTGCAGAAAACCGCGCTTGATCCAGAGGTGTTGACGCTAGAGCTAACCGAAGCCTGCGCGATGAAAGAAGTAGACGCAACCAGTTTAAAGTTGCAGGCGCTCAAGGCGATCGGTCTACACATGGCTCTCGATGAATTCGGTACTGGGTATTCATCGCTGAGTTACTTAAAGCGCTTCCCCCTGGATGTCCTGAAGATTGATCCATCGTTTATTCAAACTATGTTGACGGATAGCAATGATGCTGCCATCACTAAGCTGATGATTGCGATCGGGCAAAGCCTACAGCTTAAGGTCATTGCAACGGGTGTAGAGACGATCGAGCAGTTTAACTTTTTGCGGCAAAGTGGCTGTCATGCCATGCAGGGCGATCTATTTAGCTTACCAATCACCCAGTCTGAACTTGAGAACCTATTGCAGACAGACAAGCGCTTCGACATCAACACGGTGGCAAAAGAAGGCGTGGATTAGTTGCGCCTTTCAGCGAGGTCGCCTGGTGCGGTAAAGTTACAGATATGTACGATGACGATGACTTAAGTGTCCTTGATTTTGAGGATGATCTGGAGAGTCCTCTAGATCACATGGAACCTGTTGATGCCGGGTTGGAGGAGCCAAAGCCTGACCCGGAAGAAATGTTGCGGCTATTAGCAGCCACGGACACAAACCAGCGCATGTTGGCAACACGGGCGTTTTGTGAGCTTCAGGACGATCGCGCCGTGCCCCGTCTCATTGAACTTTTGATGGATCCTTGCCCGTTGGTGCGGGTGAGTGCCGCCTATGCGCTGGGTCGCAATCCTAGCGTGGATGCGGTGGAGCCGTTGATCAGGCGGTTTAATGATGACTGGAATGGCTACGTCCGTAAAGGAGTGATATGGGCGTTGGGCAACTGCCGCGATCGCCGCGCGCTACCAACCCTGATTGAGGCACTCAAAACGGATATCTCAGCCGTGCGGTTGTGGGCAGCCAGTTCGCTAGCTCAGCTTGCAGCCGTGAGCTATGAGGCTGTGATTGCCGCAATTCCACCCTTGATTGAGTCGGTGCGGCAAGACCCGATCGCAGCCGTGCGAAGTAATTGCGCCTGGACACTGGGGCAACTCTGCCGCGAACTCCCCTCAAACGTCATCTACGGGACAGCGATCGATGCGCTTTTAGAAGTATTTGCCGAAGATGGCGAACTGGGCGTGCGGGAAGATGCCAAAGCCGCGCTGCTCAAAGTAGGCGACCCACGCGGATTGCAAGTGATTGAAGAGTTAGAACGCGAGTGGTTTTGGTAGCAGGCAAGATGCGTGTCCCCCAAGCAACCCTTCCTACAATCCTCCAAACCACTCGTAGCCCTGGTCTTCCCAATAGCCTTTCATGGGTGTCAGATTACTTAAGAAGGTGATTTGCGTCACCCATTTGCTTTGCTTGTAGCCCAATTTGATGGGAGATGCCAGCCGCAAGGGTGCGCCATTATCAGGCGTGAGTGGCTTGCCGTTGCGCCAGTAAGCCATCAACGTTTGGGGATGGACGGCTGAGGCAAGATCCCAGCTTTCGTAGTAGCCATCGGCTGACGTGAAGTAGACATAGCGAACCGTGTTTTTGGGTTGTACTAAAGTGACCAAATCGCGTAACCGGACACCGTTCCACTGCACGATCGCCGCCCATCCTTCAACGCACACATGGCGAATATTCATCGACGTAAGCGGCATCTTTTGCAGGTCTGCGAGACTCAACTGCATGGGGCGATTCACTTCACCATCGATCGTCAATTTGAAGGTCGTTGGGTCAAACCTGGGCGTAAAGTCAAAGGTGTTAATGAGCAATTTCTCAGCTGGATCAAGCGCACTGGCAGCAAATTCTGGCACGGGCTTCTGAGAAAGCATCAGTGCTTCAATCCGCTGATTTAACGGTTCAGAAAATTGACCCACCTGCTCTGCAAACAGCGACGACGCACAGCCGTTTAGCAGCAACCCCGCACCAGAGATACCAGACCATTGCAGGAGTCGGCGACGGGAGAGCGTGCGTTGGGGGAGAATTGGGTTCATGGGGGGAGTGGGGAGTGGGGAGTGGGGTGTGAGGTGTAGGAATGAGGGATAAGGGAAGGCTAAAGGCTAAAAGGTTTCAACAGTCGTCAGCGAACAGTGAACCAGTCTCCAGTAGATGACGTGGCAAAACTGAAGGCTGAAAACTGATGATTGATGACTCCTTCTAAAAACTAAAAACCAAAAACTAAAAACCTCTTGCCTCCTGCCTCCTGCCTCCTGCCTTCTGCCTCCTTCTAACAACCAACCACTCCCTTGCCCTTACAAAAACATCGACTTAACCAGCCGCAGGGTACCCACTCGGAGCGCGAGGAGGGAATGAACAAACGTAAAGAGCAGAACGGTAGGGACAGTGATGAAATGGATGGTGCGGAGGGTTTGCCAGTCGCCAAAAAGGGCGGCGAGCCAATGCAGTTGGGCGGGTTTATACATGGCAAGACCGCTGGCGATCGCCAACAGCAAAATCGGCACGATCGCGGTATACACTAACCGATGCCATGCGTAGGTTTTGCGTTTGGCATTTTGGCTTACCTGGATAGCTTTCACATCATTACTACTGGCAAAACGGTGCTGCCACCGCCGCGTAATAAACACGTACAGTCCATAGCCAAGTAGATTCAAGGCATAGACCCACATGAATGCAAAATGCCAATCGCGTCCCTCTGCCAAGCCATTACCAATCAGCAAGAAGCGCGGAAAATGCCACCCTGCGCGCCCTCCAAAGACAGGATTTGCGTTGTAGATGCGTAAGCCGCTGACAATCATCAACAGCAGACTCACGATGTTGATCCAGTGAAAGGCTTTTGCTGCGATCGCCTGGCTGGGTGCTTTTACTTTGCGTTTAGCCGGGATGGAAGAATCCATGAGCGACAACCAATGTGAGGGCTACTGATAAAGAGCAGCAAACTTGGTCTTAAGTTGATCAAGCTTGGGCAGATCGTGAATGACCACGTAGGGGTGGTTTGGATGGTTGACGATGAAGTTCTGATGCTCTGTTTCAGCCGCATAGAAACCTGTCAGGGGAGCAATCTGAGTTGCGATCGGCTTCTGAAACACATGCGCCTGGTTTAGTTGATCAATGTATGCCTGCGCCACCTGCTTTTCCTCGTTGTTCGCAAAAAAGATGGCAGAGCGGTACTGCGTCCCCGAATCAGGTCCCTGGCGATTTAACTGTGTGGGATCATGTGCGACAGCGAAGTAAACCTTAAGTAACTGACCGTAGGTAATCTGGGTAGGATCGTAGGTAATTTTCACGGATTCTGCGTGTCCTGTTTGCCCAAAGCTCACCAGCCCATAGTGAGCCGTTTCTGCACTGCCGCCAGAGTAGCCAGACACCACATCGGAGACTCCTTTGAGATGTTCAAACACGGCTTCTACTCCCCAAAAGCATCCCCCTGCAAAAACAGCGGTCTGCACAATGCTTACTTTGGTCGCTGGCATGTCAGTAGCCGGATCAGGAAAGACTTTATGCACCATTGCGACTGAAGTGTTAGCCGCAGACTGGGAGGCTCGGAAATAAGACACTCCACCCATCAGGGCGATCGCCACCAGTGAAAGGATCGATAGTTTACGTAGAGAGCGCATCACAAGGTTTGCAGTAGACGATGACATAGGTCGTAAGGGATATGGGGATTGAGTTGTGGTTAAAGCGGTAAAGATGGAAACAGTGGTGCCAGCCAGAGCTGAATCTGCACATCCCACCCCAGCAGAATGGCGATCGCGGTGACAACGATCATCACACCTCCAGTTCGCTGTAAGGTAGCGGTGTGAGCACGCAGATTGAGTAAACGTCGGCTGACTGCACGACCACCATAGGCGATCGCCAACAGCGGTAAAGCCGCCCCGATGCCATAAGAAACGAGTAAGCCAAAGGCACTAGCTACATTATGGTTGACGGCTGCCAGCACCAAAATGCCGCCTAACACAGGACCAGCACACGGAGTCCACAAAAGCCCCAGTTGCGTCCCCAACCAAAATTCACCCGTTAGCCCACCATGCTTTGGTTCCTTTACCCAATGGTGGATGGGGAGATAGCTAAAGGCACGATAGCTCCAATCAGGGAAAATGGCTAGCAAGCCCAGAAGCAGTAGAACGGCGATCGCAACATACCGCAAAATACTTGCCAGCGCTGCAAACCAGCTTGCCGTAATGCCTAACAGACTGCCCGCTACGGCAAAGCCACCCACCAGCCCAACCACTAGGGCAATCGGACCGTACCTGTGAGACTGGAGCGATCGACCCACCAACACAGGCAAGATGGGCAACACACATGGCGAAAGCACGGTTAGTATGCCACCGAGAAAGGCGAGTCCGGTAGAGAGGGAGGAAGGAGGCATGGGGAAGAAGGCAAAGAGATGAGGGATGAAGGATAAAGGCTAAAAAGCTGACTACTGACCGCTGAGTGCTTAATCAACTCAAAACTCTTAGGAGATTTCTGAGAAAGAAGATACCTCATGTACGGGCGAAGCATTCGGCAAATAACCTTTGATAAGAGGCGAAAGATACTGCCCGAATGCTTCGCCCCTACGATATGCGGGTATAAACTTCTCTGGAAACCGCCTTAACTCAAAACTCTCCCTCTAGCCCAACAGCTTACGGATTGTTTGCTCTGTAGTGTCGTATGCGCCTTCGCCGATGTGGTCGTAGCGGACTAAGCCTTGACGATCGGCGAGAAAGAGATGAGGCCAATATTCGTTGCTGTAGGCTCTCCAGGTTTTGAACTCGTTGTCGATCGGCACAGGGTAGGTGATGTTGTGCTTTTGCAATGCCTGCTTGACGTTGTTGAGATCGCGCTCGAAAGCAAACTCTGGTGTGTGAATGCCAATCACCTTCAAGCCCTTATCGGCGTAGCGCTGATGCCACTGCACAATGTAGGGCAACGTTCGCTGACAGTTGATGCAGGCAAACGTCCAGAACTGTACCAATACAACGCTCCCCTTTAAATCGCCAACGGTTAGCGGTGCAGAGTTAAGCCACTGGCTAATGCCCTGAAACTCCGGTAAACCTTTGCTGGAAGCTGCCACGGCACTGTCACCAGATGCTGCTGCTTCACCAGATGCTGCTTCTAATGGAGAACGATTGGAAGCCGCATCAGAAGGGGCGATCGCGGTATCTGAAATCGATCGTTTTGCAGCCACTCCTAGAGCGGTTGCAGCCCCTGCGCCTGCTACGCCTAAACCAAGGTAGAGCAAGAGTTGTCGCCTACGACGCGAAAGTTCCATGTCTGCTCCTTCAAAAACGGGATGACAAAGTGTGTGCGATCGACAACTGACGCTACCAACCATCACAAGCATCGACAAGAGAACAGCCGTCATTGAGGTACGGGTTGCTTCAACGCCAAACCTCTACCCCAATGGAGCGATCGGCTATGGCTTAGTCGTTGTTTCTTTCTTCATGGCATCACCCTTCATGGCATCACCCTTCATGGCATCGCCCTTCATGGCATCGCCTTTAGTCGCATCTTTCTTCATGGCATCGCCCTTCATGGCATCACCCTTGGCATCGCCTTTCATCGCATCGCCACCTTTCATGGCATCATTCTTCATTGCGCCCTCAGGGCTGGTGCTGGCGGCAGGCGCGCTACTAGGAGCTTGATTTGTAGTGGGAGTACTGGAGCAGGCAGCGAGGCTAGCCATTGTCAGACCCACAAAAAGACACAAGAGTTTAGCTTTCATGATGATCCTAGAGTAATTAAGTTGGACAAAGGCTGCTTTTGATTAAGCTGGCAACACTTGGCTTACGAACAAAAGTGCTAATCAGATCGCTTGTAGAGACACGATGTTTATGCGTGGATTACTTCACTTCAGCAGCGGGAAATTGAGCGACTTTTCCCTTCTTAACGGCAACCACAACATCATACGTAGAGCAGTAAGAGAAGGTGACATCATTCGCTTTGTTATACAGGTTAACCACATGACCAGCACCGCCTACCTGGATGCCGATCGGCTCCAAATCACCGTAGAAAAAACGACGTAGCTGATCGCCGCCACCAATTTGTCCTTTGTTTTTGGTGATCAAAGCAATTTTTTCTTGAACGCTGGGACCTGATTGCTTCGCTTCAGCAGCGATCGCTGTACCTACCGAAGGATTGAATGCCTTGAGCGATGCATCACCAACCGTAACCAAACCAACCATTGCAATACCCGTCAGCAAAGAAGCTAATTTCATAAGACACTCCTACTTGAAGATGTGGATTGTGATTGTGGTGTGTATGAGATGAACCGCGATCGATTCACTGCTCAAGCATCGCAGCCCGCACTGAAGCCCCTCTGAAGCTCAACAAGAAATTGCCTGAAATTAAGCCAATGGCGAGCTCAGGTGTTTCTCAGCGGTTTCTCAGTTTGGATGGGGAGCGATAGCTGACTGCTCAAGTCTCAACTCATTTAGCGCGTATGGTGGGTGGGCTAAACGAATCTGCTGGTTTTCGACCCACTTCATCAAAGGGAGGCAGCAAGAGACTTTTAAGCACACCTTCAATGCGATCGCGCTTGTCTTGTTCGGCATTTCTCGCCTGTCCCAGCGCGGTATTGATTTGACCAAAGATGGAATTGAGCAGATCGGGCACGCCGATCGGGTTGACGGGAATGGAGAAGTAAAACGGTTGCGCCTGGGTAGCAGAACCATCGCGTGCTCCGGGTGGTTCTCGCCGGACGGTTTCGGCATATTCTCGAAAGGCAGCGGCTTGATTGATGGCGACTTCTAGCCGTTGCTTAAAATCAACTGGAGACAGTTCTGTACGCGTTTGATTTGCCAACATGACCTGCACAATCACCGCATTGATGGAAGACGCAGCCTGATTGTAGAGTTGCCGTCCGCGTCGATATTTGTTCCAGTCTGTTTCGCTCAGGCTGTCACTGGGGTTGGTTGGTTGAAATTCTTGCTTGAAGGTTGCGACTGCGCCTTCAACGTTGTAGCGGGCTTGGACGAAGGGTGCCAGTGGGTCGGGGTTTAGGGTTGGATCAGATTTACCGCAACTTGCCATCAAAACGGCACAAACAAGGCTGATTAACCTGAGTTTTACAATCGCGCCAACTGGACGCTTGCAGTGATGCTTCGCAACGCGACGGCTCATGTTTCTTCCCTGGCATAGCGATTCCCTGGGAACGGCTGGTCGCGATCGCAAACCGCCAGCGACGCTTAAACCAGCCATCCTACGCTGACATAATACCCTCCAGTGAGCAGAACAGGTCAAAAGATTGCCTTGGGCTTGTCAAACAGTTAGTTGTTAGTTGTTGGTTGTTAGAGGAGGAAGTAGAGAGTAGGGCTGAAGGATGAAGCTCTGAGTTCTTGCTGCCCGCCAACTCCTAACTTCTGACTCCTGGCTCCTGACTTCTGCCTCCTTCTAACAACTAAAAACTAACAACCAAAAACTAACAACTATTAATCAGAATTAATCAGCTTCTCTCGGTGCGTCTCCCTAAAACGTAAAACCAGACCCAGGGTAATCTGCTTCATAACCCAGTACAGGACGGTGAGAATGACAAACGTAATCACAATGACAAGGAGCGGCATCTTTGCTGTCAGGTCGTCGATCGTAACCAGCAGCACATTCCCCGGATCAGTCACCAGATCCCAACTGTTGAAGCGCCGAAATCTGCCCAGGTAAATGCCGATCGCGCAAAGCCCATGTACCGCTAATTCACTCCACATGACAAGCGAACGCTGCCCCTGTCGCTTCAAGTAGTGTCCCTGGTTGATCAGCGAGATGACATACGCCTCAAACCCGCTCACAATGGCAGCAATGTGCAAGGGAATGAACACCAGCGCAATAATCCAGGTGGCATATCCCACCCGTGTCCCCCGAATCAGGTGAATAATATCCGTTAACAGGTAAGGAGCATTGGGCAAAAACGCCAGGAAGACAAGCCATCCCAACCACCACACAACCGGGCGATCGTTCGTTTTGCGTCGAAACAGCCAGAAGCTTAAGACTAAGGGAATGAACGCTAAAAAAAGGTTCCACAGAATCCAACCGCTGTAGATACCAGAAAAGGCTTCGATCGCCTCTAAAAGTCTTGATTTCATCTCGATCACTCGTCTTCGATAGACCTACCTCTCCACAGGTTAACCTCTACTTAAGGGCAACCTCCAGTCTTTTACCGTCTGTAATCGCTTGACAACCGTAACTAGGGCACACTGAAAGAAATCTGTTCTGCCACATTTTTGGAACCTGCATCAGTATGAGAGCGCGCATTCAAGCATTAACAGAAAACCTGGGACAGGCGATCGTGGGGAAACACGACGCGATGCGGCTGGTGCTGGTCGCCCTGATCTCAGGTGGGCACACGCTATTAGAAGACGTTCCCGGTGTGGGTAAAACCCTGTTGGCGAAGTCACTAGCACGCTCGATCGACGGCAAGTTTCAGCGCATCCAATGTACGCCCGATCTGTTGCCTAGCGATGTCACGGGGACAAACATCTGGAATCCCAGCACAGGCGCGTTTGAATTTTTGCCGGGACCTGTCTTTGCCAATATCTTGCTGGCGGATGAAATCAACCGCGCCACACCCCGCACTCAGTCGGCATTGCTGGAGGTGATGGAAGAACATCAGGTAACGGTAGACGGGCGATCGCGTCAGGTACCCGATCCGTTCTTTGTCATTGCCACGCAAAACCCGGTGGAATATCAGGGCACATTTCCGCTCCCAGAAGCGCAGATGGATCGCTTTATGCTATCCCTCTCGCTGGGGTATCCGTCGGAAACAGAAGAACTGCAAATGTTGCAACGACTGCATAGCCAAGCCAGCGTAGAGGAACTACAGCCCTGTTTGTCGATCGCCGACATTCAGGAACTCCGTCGCCTCTGTGGGCTGGTAACGGTAGAACCCACGCTGCAACAGTACATGCTCAACTTAGTGCGGGCAACCCGACAAGATGAGGAGATTACGCTGGGAGTCAGTCCCAGAGGCACCGTTGCCCTTCATCGCGCCACTCAAGCCCTCGCGTTTTTGGACGATCGCGATTACGCCATCCCCGACGATGTTAAGTTTCTAGCACCCCATGTACTGGCTCACCGCATGATTCCAATGGGTGGTCGCAGGGCACGAACCGTCGTCGATCGACTCTTGAATACTATTGCGATTCCCTAGTGGTGTAGAAGGCGAGGAAGTTTTTAGTTTTTGGTTGTTAGTTTTTAGAAGGAGGCAGAAGGCAGAGGGCAGAAGGCAGAAGGCAGGAGTTAGCGAACAGCGAGAACTCAGAGCTTCATCTTTCTAGCCCCACTCCCCACTCCCTACTCCCCCTTCTCTAACAACCAAAAACTTCTCTTGAGCAGGCTGACCGTGAAGATTGCTTAAAGGTAGTTCACAAAGCCGCAAAAAATTTGTCGCCAATTTTCATCCTTCTATAGTACCATTGTACTAATACCAGTAGAAGTCTCTCTCATTCGCGTTTGCCGAGGGGCTTTTTGTTGATTGCAGTGGCTATCCCCCGACCATGGACGAACTTCAAGCACGGTTTAGAGCAAGACGATCGCTGCCAACAGAGATGAATCTCGCCAAGCAGCCCTATCCAGATTTTGAGGACTCAGATTTTGAAGACTCAGAGTTTGAGAATTCGGGCGCAGGGGGGCAGCAGAGTGACATCAATGTTGTGGAAATGCCCCAGCGACAGAGGCAGGAAACTTCATCTGAAGCATCCTCACAAAGCGCATCCTCCAAACGCAAGCCTGCCGCCAAGCGTAAGCCTGCTGCCGCCGCCCAGACGGCGTTTCCCTTCCGGCAGATGCGCGATGGACATCAACAGCCATATATCGATGAGCTAAAGCGATTAGAAGCCCAGGCAGAACGGATCAATCAATTGCTGGCAGAGCGCAAACGGAAGAAAGCGCAAGCTGAAGCAGACACACCGACTGGCAGTGCTTCGCCCGTATCACCTCCTGCGTCTACACCTAAGAAGAAGGCTACGAGAGGTAGTAAGCAATCAACCCGATCGCCCCAACGAGAGGTTTCACCTATGCCCGCTCAGGATGATGATACGGCAGCATTGGAAGCACAGGCAGAGCGGATCAAGCAATTGTTAAGGGAGTTAGAAACCGCGCTAACGGAGGGAGACGCAGCACCGCCTGAAGAGGCGATCGCCCCTGAGAATACCGCTCATAGAAACGCCTTTTATGGAAATGCCCCTCATGAGAATACTTCTCATAAGAATGCCTCTGAGCGCAGCCAGTCCAATCTCACTACCCCTGCTCAGCCGCCCTCTGGGGTAGAACCCTTTGCGTCTAGCACGTATCGCTATGGAGCGAGTGGTCATTCCATGACAGCCCAGCCACCGTCAGCACTCAATGCAGACCAAAAAGCCCAGCAGGAGGCAACGGAAACGGCTCAAGCATTACGCTCTCTGGCTAGTCGTGAGGGTATTCGCACATTGGGAGAGACGGCGATCGCCCCTGGTTATCCTGAATCGCGTCGTGGGCGATCGCGCACGGCTCAGTCGGCACCAGGTCTCTTCTCACTCCGACGCTACGGGGTGCAACTGCGGCAATGGCTGCAAGTACCGCAAAAGTCGGTGGACAAAGTGGGTGATGCGGTGCTGTGGATTGTACTGGCTGCGGCTATTCGGGTAGGAGCAAGATTTTTGCTCGCAATGGTGCCAGCGCTTACCCCCGTTTTTGCGGTGCTGATGTTTGCGCCTGCTGTGCTTGCCGTCTATCTAGTCATGTTCGTACCCAAAACTGGTTTTGTTTCCATCTACCGCCTGTTTCTCATCATGCTGGGGTTGCTTCTGGGCGGCAGACTTTAACCAGCTTGCCCTAACCAGCTTGCCCTGAGTCATGCTGGCTAGCTTGAACCTGTGTTGTTGTCTACCATACGGTAGTTCAAGCATACGCTCCTGGTACCTGTGTGACTGTGAGTCCGCTAGAAGCTAAAACGCGCTCATGCAAAAGTCTTCTGGCTTCTGACTGCCGAATACTTAGACCAACCAATTGCTTAGGAGGATGGATGGGATACTCAAAGTCTGCGCCTTTAATTTCAAAGCAATTGCTGGCTGTAGGCGCTGTTTTACTAGCGTTTGGGCTTTTGTTAGACCTGAATAGGTTACCTTCGCTTTTTAGCAAAAATTTTAGTAAAAAAAGCTCTGGTGAGCCGTGCCAGGAAGTGATGCAGTCTCAGGCAAAGTTGTCGAGACAGCAGTTAGCGCGGCTGCTCACGGTGCCAGAAGGCGGTAAAAAGCAGAAAGTGCAGGAAATTCTGAAAGAACCCTACTGTAAACTGGCTGACCTTCAGGTACGGACAGGAGCAACGGCTCAGCGGGAGGCGTATCCTCTAGAGTTTGAACCGCAAACCTGGCTAGTCATTTTGTACGAAGGCGACCAGTATGCGGGCTACCGCTTCAACGTTCGATAGGATTGCATTTTGATAGGATTCCATTCATGAAGGTCAGGGCTACCTTGCTCAACGTTGGTCTGCTGGTGGCAACGCTATTGCCGATCGGGTGTACAAAGGCTCCTAGCCCTGAATCACCGCTTAACATCAAGCTGTATCAGAGTTGGGAACTGCAACCGGGTGATAAGATTGCCGATCGCGCAGTTCTTGGTGGTCTTGGCGACATTGCGATTGCATTGGATGGCAACCAGGTATATGCCCCCTTTGACGGTCTTGCTCAGCTTGACAATCGCCGTTGCCTGATTTTTTCTAGCCCGGATGTGCCTGCTTACCTCTTTCGTTTGTGTGGTTTGAAGGAACCGCGCTTAGGCGATGTCAAGCAGGGGGAGGCGATCGGGAAGGGCGATTTGCTGCTCTTTGCCGCTTTACGCAAGCAGCCGAATGGTACGTGGGCGATCGTAGAACCTGCAAAAGCCATCCTGGAGCGTCTACTAAAAAAAATGGCTTGAGTTACTTCTACACCTGCTGTGGTTGTCCTATGTTGATTGGTCTATCTACGTTCAGCGGGAGCTTTTGCTCAATCGTCGGGATCTTGTCGCGTGAGAGATGTATCGCTTTAATGGGAGAATAGATCGCTTCGCGAGTCCTGGTGCATCAACTGCTTGGTTTAGGCAAGAAACCGTTAGCTCTTTAGTGGCTTGGGGCTTACTCGTAACAAGCCCACATTTCGGTACATACTGCAACGTCCTGACACTACGGGCTGTCATCAATTACTACTACACATTACTTGTCGCGAGGGTTCCAGCCCCTAGCCTGATGTGTTAGGACGGGCGTGACACTGCTGATACTGCAAGGTTTCGGAGCTAGTTGATGACACGCCCTAAACGTCTATCCTCGGTTAGCCAACGCTGAGAGCCTCTGTGACTGCTAAATTCTTTCAACACTGCCGGAATGGCTGGATGCAGCTAGCGGCGCTACCCACGATCGCGCGAGTGCCTTTAGCGATCGTGGCGACAAGTGCTGCGGTGACGGCTTGTTTGCTGGGTATCCGTCAGCTTGGAGGCTTGCAGCCACTAGAACTGGTGAGCTATGACCTGATGGTGCGTCTGCGACCCGATCGGGCGGCTGACCCACGCTTGCTGCTGGTCACTGTCACCGAAGCAGATATCAAAGCCCAGCAGCGATGGCCGCTTTCAGACGGTACGATCGCCACAGCCCTGCAAACGCTGCAACAGTTCAAACCCACTGCGATCGGCTTAGACATTTACCGAGATTTGCCTCAGGCTCCCGGAACAGCGGCACTGGCAAAACAATTGCAGCAGCCCAATGTGATTGCGATTACCAAGGCTCAGGATGCCGATGATTTGGGGGTAAAGCCACCACCAGGAGTGCCAGAAAATCGCATTGGCTTTAACGACATTGCCAGTGATCCCGATGGCGTGATTCGTCGTGGGTTGCTGTTTGTGGATACCGATACTGAGACGCTGTATGCGTTTTCGCTTCGTTTGGCACTCACGTATCTGCACAACCAAGGCATTTCACCCCAGGCAGGTTTGCTCGATTCCAGCTATTTGCGGCTGGGTAACGCAGAATTTATGCCGTGGGAGGCGACCTCTGGGCAATATCAAACGGTGGATGCAAAGGGGTATCAAGTGTTGCTCAATTACCGTGCGCGTAACCAGTTAGCACGGCAGGTCACGTTAACTCAAGTACTCAATGGCACGATCGAGCCAGATTGGGTCAACGGCAAAATTGTGCTGCTTGGTACGACCGCTGAGAGTGCGAAAGACCGTTTTCTCACCCCCTACAGCATGGCTGAGAAACAGACGGCTTTGATGCCAGGTGTGGTGATTCACGCTCAGATGGTCAGCCAGATTTTGGATGCCGCTCTGAATCAGCAGTCGCTCGTTTGGGTTTGGTCGGATTGGGTGGAGTGGTGCTGGATTGGAGCCTGGGTGGTGCTGGGTAGTAGCCTTGCCTGGTTCATTCGCCATCCGTTGGGGCTATGTCTGGTCATCACGCTTACGATCACGGTGCTGTTAGGCATTTGCTACACCATCTTTTTGTCTCAAGGGTGGGTGCCCACAGCCGCGCCTGCTTTGGGTGTCATGGTTGTTGCAACGCTGGTCGTATCCTATCGGGCACAACAGGCTCAGCAGCAACAGATGATGATGATGAAACTGTTGGGGCAGAATACCTCTCCTGAAATTGCGACGACCCTATGGAAAAGCCGCGATCGCCTGCTGAAATCTGGCAAACTCCCAGGGCAGCGCTTAATTGCCACGATGCTGTTCACCGATATTCGACATTTCAGCACGCTGTCAGAACAGATGCCGCCTGAAGCGTTGCTGGAATGGCTGAACGAGTATCTGAGCGCCATTACAGAGGAAGTGAAAGCCAATCACGGCATTATCAACAAATTTACGGGCGATGGCTTGTTAGCCGTATTTGGCGTGCCGATTAACCGGGTTACGCCGATCGAAGTCTCGCAAGATGCCCGGTTAGCGGTTGAATGTGCCCTGGCGATGAGCGATCGTCTACAAGCACTCAATGAAGACTGGCAGACGCGCCAATTGCCAACGGCACAAATGCGAGTGGGCATTTTTACTGGACCGATCGTCGCAGGCAGTTTGGGCGGCAAAGATCGGCTGGAATACGGCGTGATTGGCGATAGCGTGAACATTGCCTCCCGGTTGGAAAGCTACGCCAAAGATCAGCAAATCGAACTCTGCCGCATTCTCATTGCCAAAGATACCCTGGTGCATTTGCAAGACCGCTTTACGGTTGAACCGTGGGGACCCCTAGCGTTGAAGGGCAAGCAGCAGTTGATTGATGTGTATCGGGTGTTAGGGTATGCCAGCGAGCAGCACACCTGAGAGCGTAGCTTTCAACAATGCGAGTGAAAAATAATGGTCAGAAAGCAACATTGACTCGATCCAAGCGGATCGAGTCAATGTTGGTGTGGTTTTACTATCCACTGCAAGCAATGAGCAGGTGGTGTTCTAGAAATGTTGGTTACGATTTCCGTAGGGACGTTACATGTAACGTCTCTACAGATCGCCGACCACACGTTTGAAACACGACCCAATGAGCAACTATACGGGCGGGTTTAGCAGATCAATCTGCCTCTGCATTGGCTTTGACGGCAAAACTCGCCCCTAACCCAAGACTGGAGCCTATTTGATTTCCATTCCCTAATTCGCTGGCGGCATGACGATTCTTTTCGCCAAGCCAAGGCTCTTGAGGACTTGAATCGACCACCAGGTCATGTCGATTTCCCACCATTTCAGCCCAGCCTTTGCCACGTTGGGGTAGGCGTGGTGGTTGTTATGCCAGCCTTCGCCATAGGTGAGAATGGCTGCCCACCAGAGGTTCCGGGAATTATCGTCAGGATTAAACGTGCGGTAGCCTCTCATGTGGCTTGCCGAGTTGATGAGCCAGGTGCTGTGCCAAAGCAATACCGCTCTGAGAAACACGCCATAGATGACGAATGACCAGCCACCAGCCAGGTAGAGCGCGACACCGACTGGCACTTGCAGCAGCAAAAAGTAGCGATCGAGAAAGCGGTAGAACGGATCTTTATCAATATCTGGTGCGAACTGTCGATACGATTCGCGATCGAAAAAGCGAGTCTGGGGGTAGAACAACCACATCATGTGGCTCCACCAAAAGCCCTTTTGAGCTGAGTAGGGGTCTTTTTCGTTATCTTCGGTGTAAAGGTGATGCATCCGATGACCAGCGACCCAAAACGTCGGACCACCCTGAAGTGCCAACGCACCAATCAGCGTAATCGTCCGTTCAAGCCACTTGGGTACCTGAAAGCTCCGGTGCGTCAACAGACGGTGATAGCCCAAACAAATGCCAATACTGCCAAAGAGCCAGTGCAAAACAAGCGTGACACCAAGCGCTGACCAGGAGAAGAACCAGGGTGCCAGCAGTGCCAGTGCGTGGAACGCTCCAAAAAACACCACATTGACCCAGCTCAGCGCAACCGACTGCCTGTCGGAGGCAGTTTCAAGAGAATTAGAAGTCATGAAAATCCTTGTCAAAATGACCGAAACGAACCAGTGTCTAACCTTGCAGCACTGGCAGGCTTACTCTCTCATCTGTCTCCTATCTCATCTGCCTCATGCAAGCGGCAAAATGCCGTATGAGGTAGATTTCAATGCTCCTGTCCAAGCGATCGCGCCTTTAATGAATCTATCAGCGGCTCGTTTGCAAAAGAACCCGTTACAGTAGGAGAGAATGCAAGTGTTACTTACACTGTTAGCCTAACAGCGAAGTTCAGATCTTGCAAGTGTTACTTACATTTTGCCCATGTCTGCTCAACGAAACCCAACTCGACAGCGTTTAATCCATGCCGCGCTGGAGTTGTTTGCCGTTCAGGGTGTCACCGATACCACCACGCGGCAGATTGCCGAATTAGCCGACGTGAATGAAGTCACGCTTTTTCGCCACTTTGGCAATAAGCATGGTCTGTTGCTGGCAGTCATTGAAGATGCTGGTGTCTTTGCTCATCTCGGACAAACATTAATTCGGAAGGCAAACCAGACTAGCAACATCTACCAGGCACTCAAAGACTATGCCACAGCGTCCTTAGCCGCGATGGATCAGGTGCCCGCTGTAGTGCGATCGGTCGTGGGTGAAGCGGGGCAATATCCTGCCAAAAACCGAGAGGCGATCGGGCGTGGGTTTACGCAAGCCAATCGCTATGTCGCCAAATATTTTGAAACGGTGATCAAGCGAGGACAACTCGATACTCATATTCCTGCCGAAAAGCTGGCAAGTTTACTCAATGGCATGTTGTTGGGATACGCTGTCATCGAGTTCACCAGCGAGTTCCATCAGCTTTGGCAAGACCGGGATGACTTTCTCGAAAACCTGATTACGTTGTTTCTTCAAGGTGCGGTGTCGCCCCACTCGGAAGCCAGTGCAGAGGCGTTTGAGCGGCTTCCATTGAACCGGACTGCTACCGCTATGGAAAAAGTTGCTGATCTGCCAGCGTCGATCGCCCATACCATCCTGCAACACGCCAAAAAGCTGGGGCTGCAAGAGTATGCGATCGCCTATGTCCTTTTCGGTGCCGGACTAAGTGCCTTAGAGCTTTGCCAATTAGAACGATCGCACCACATCAGCGATCCCCATCAGCAGCTTTTGCAAATCACGCAGGGTGCTGTGCGACAGGTGCCCGTTAACCAGTGGTTAATGGGCAAGCGCTACGGCTCTTACACACGCAATCCACTCACGCAATGGTTGAGAAGTCGTAAAGACCATCACCCAGCCATGTTTTTGAATCCATCTGGACAGACTCTATCTGAAAGCGATTTGCTCCAGCTTTGGCAGGCGATCGTGGATGGTTTGCTGACTCCAGACGGACAGCCGCCTACGATCGCACAGGCTCAGCAAACCTGGTGTGTGGAATTATTGATGCGTGGTATGACTTTAGCCAATCTACGTCTGCTCACAGGGTGGGATGCGGCAAAGCTTCAACCTTATGTCGATCGGGCACGAGAAAAAGCGGCACTAGAACAGGCGTTGCGGTTGGATCAAAAAGCATAAGCAACACAGCTCATTTCTGCGGACAGGGGTTGCCGCTGGCATCTACAAAATTACATTGCCCTGTCGTGGAAGCATTGGTCACATTTGGATCAAAGACAGGTGGAGTTGACGCATTAGACACAGCTACAGTAGACGCGCTCGCAGGTGCCTCACCCGGTGCTTTGCCACAGACGCGACTCACATCGATCGCGCTACCACCTTGAAACTGGATGTAGCAAATGGGTGCATTCATCTCCACAGGTGCTGCTGTTCCAGCTTTCGGTACTGATGGCATTGTTTGTGGCGAGGCGATCGCGGCTTTAGCTAGAACAGATGTGCCGACAGTGGCGCAGGCAACAAGACCTGTGAAGAAAAGACAATTTAACATTTCCATCAACCAAAAGCACCAACGTTCAACTTCAATAGCCCAATTTGCATGACGGCTTGCATCGAAATGCCTATCCCAAGCAGCGTAATGACCAGCGCACTCACCGCAGGCAGTAATCTGGTAACGCGAAGTTGAGTGGGGAGCCGCTCAAACAGATGACGGGCGCTCACCAGCATTAACCCCAACGCCGTCAAGGTTCCAGCCAACCCCAGACTAAAGACCAGAACCATCAGCAATCCAAAGCCAACCCGACCCAGCGCGATCGCGCTCAACAGCATCACCAAAGCCGATGGACAGGGCACCATGCCGCCTGAAATGCCTAATGCTAAGAGGCTACGCCAGGTGACTGGGGCACCATCGCTGCCTGGTAACGCGTGGGAGTGGACGGTGCCATCCCCATGATCATGGACGTGTTCGTGACGATCGTGGTTGTAATGATCGTGGTTGTGATGATGGTCGTGCTCATGCGAGTGCTCGTGACGGTGCTGAGCCAGTCCGTGGCTGTGGTGATGACCGTCATAGCTGTGTTCATGCGCGTGAGCAACTGCGTGGGAAGGGCTATGGGACGGTGCAGGAGCATGAACGTGGGCAGATTCACCCACATGATGGTGAGCGGATGCAGGGTGATGACTGGCAGCAGGCTCGTGCAAGTGATGCGCGCGATCGTCATGGATATGGTTTGCTGTCCCTTTATTTAATGTGCCTTTGACAGATAGGCGGTTTCGGTGCAAGCGGTGGAGCAATTGGCGCAACCCAATATCCACTACAATCAATCCTGAAATGAAGCTGAGCCAGGGATACAGACGTTCTGGCAGCACATACTGGGAGAAAAACAGCGTTCCCAACCCCAGCGCAAACACGCCTGCTGTATGGGTGATGGTGGTCGTCAACCCCAGGAACACGGCATGTTGAGGCGTTGCATGTGCTCCAACCAGGTAAGCTCCCACGATCGTCTTCCCATGTCCGGGTGCCATCGCGTGCATGGCTCCCCACACAAAACAGCCGACGATCGCCAGAGGAATGCCTCCCGCAAAATACCACGGTGTTTTCTCCATCAACGCAGCATCTTTGCTGTCGGGACTGAAGATCACGCTTTGCGTTTGACCAGACGCGTTGATGGTGGTCAAGCAACGAGCCGTTGACACTCCAGGCAAGAATAAATCGTAGTGAAGGGTTAATCCTTCTACAGGCTTTGACCAGATGTATGTCAGCCTCAGCGTGCTGTGTGTGCCAGCCGTCACCTGCTGATCAGGGGGTAAAACAGTCGTGTTCGATGGCTCGATCGTCAGCCTGCCGCGATCGCCCTTGCTATCGGTCAGGCGAATGCGATCGCCCAAAAAAGCCGCCAAGGCTGCCTGATGCCTCTGCACTTCTCCAGGAGAAAGCGTGCCATCACGGTTATCATCCGCCGATGCGACCAACCCCGTTGGAAACGTCAGCGTGATGTGTGTAGCCGCTTGACCAACCTCCACATTTGCCACAGCCAGATCAGCCCAATGAGCCTGACTGGGTGCCGCCAGCGCGATCGACAGCAGCAAAGCACCCAAAAACGAGAAAATGCCAACCCGAATCAAACCCCATTTTCGCTTCATACCCTACTCCCTACTCCCTACTTTTCACCCCTCACTCCTCACTCCTCACCTCAATTCAACCCAAGCAGCCCAACGCCAAGTCCCAACGCTTTTTGCGCCTGCTCATCGAACGTCGGGTCAGTTGCTTGAGCCTGCTTGAAGTACGCCTGTGCCTTCGTGGTTTTGCCCAAAGACTGCGCGATCGTCCCTGCCCGTTGAAACAAGGCGGCATCGCGGATGCCCCAGCGGAGCGCTTCCTGCATCGCCTGCTGTGCTTCCTGCCAGCGCCCCATACGAGACAGCACCCAGGCAAGCGTGTCCATTGTTTCGGCATCGCGTCGTACCTGCACTTCTTGCTGCATCAAGCGGAGTGCTTCTGCGAGGTCTTGAGGGCGACCCCGTTCCAGCAAAAGTCGTGCCAGTTCGCGTCGGTGCCCAAACCCGGTTAAATCGGTTCTCAATCGGGCTTCTGCTCGATCGCGCCATTCGCTGGCACGCTGCGGATCACCCTGCAATTCTCTGACTCGCGCCATACCTCGAAAAACGATGTGATCGTAAACTGTGGGCGATCGTTGCGAGGTCAGAAAAATCTTCGAGTAGAGGTCTTCAGCGACGCTGTAGTTTCCGCGCCGGACTTCTAATTCGGCTAGATTCAGCACGGCTGGCGGGTACTGGGGTAACACGCGCAAGGCTTCCTGATAGAGCTTTTCTGCCGTATCTAGTTGCCCACGCTTGAAATAGAGCCGTCCCAGTAAGGTGCGTGCCCAGACAGAACTACCCGTTTCTTCGGGTTCCTCGGCAGCTAGCCCTTGTTGAAACGCCTGCATAGCCTTCTGGTCTTGCCCTTGCGATACCTCAACCAGAGCCTCCAGCGTCAGTGATGCCAGGTCGGGGTTTTGGGCGACCAGGCGATCGGTAGCCCTGCTGGCATCCTTTACCTTGCCCATTGCTAGGTTGGTTGTCACCTGCATGGCTAGCGTCTCTTCGTTGGGGGTCGCCTTGTTCGCTAAACGGATTGCCTCCCCGAAGTTGTGCTTGGCTGTTGCAACTCTCGCCAGCGCCATCAGTGCACCGTCATTAGAAAATGGCAGTTTCAGCAGCGATTCCTGTGCGGTTTGTTCTGCTAGCAAATACCAACTGGTTTCTCCGGTTGCCCGTGCCATTTTGATATAGCTTGTGGCAAGCAGGGCACGGTTCATGCCCCCGTCTGCATCGTGGCGAATCCGCTCTTGATAGAAAGCGACTTCTTGCTCTAGCTTCTGGGTAACGCTGCCTGGTGTGGGGCGCTCCAACGAATAGCGGTAGGGGGCAGCTAGTTGGACGCGATCGAACTCTGTCCATAGCTTCAATCCGATCGGCAGGGCTACGGCTAGCACTGCGATCGACACGATGACCAGCGGCACTCGACGCAAGCGGTTAACCGCTGCATGTACCGCTCCGTTCTGGCTAGACTCCATGGTTTTCTGCTTCCTGTGCGTTGGTTGACCTGTAGGGACTGATCCGGTTAGACGAACCTATCAGAGCGGTGGAAGGACAAAGAGCGACGATCATGCCTATCCGTCCTTCCACTGGCTCAATCGCCGGGAGACCTAATTTGGCAACGCCAGGTAAGGGAACGCAGGCACGAGCGGATTATGCCCTTGCGATGGATTGCCAGGAGCGCCATCGTAGGAGACGTTATCGCTTGCAATGGCACCATTCGTCACCACACTCAACGTGATATCAATGACATCATCTTTGAGCAGACGACCGCGTACAGGGCTACCTTTGGCATTCAGATCATTGGCATAGCCGCTGGCACCTGTGGTATCAATCCGCATCACATCTGGCAAAAATGCGCCCAGCAAGGCATTCGCGCGGGCATCCGTGTTGCCCACTGCTAGCAAGGTTTGCTTGGCTTCGGTGACGATCGGTGCGGCAATGTTGGCGGCGGGCTGCTGACCAGCCAAGGCTGCTGCAACAAAGTCAGGTCCGACGCTGTTGTAAGCGTTGAGCAGAGCGTTGGTTCGCAGCAGGGCTTCGTTAATCCCTGGTCGTGCAAGCTGTTCTACCTGAGTATATTTGCCGTTTGTACCAGGCACAGAAATCGTCTCCCACACATCAAAGACCTTTGCCTGACTGCCGCCTTGCAAAAACTTGATGGGTACGCGCACGACGATCGCATTCACGTTGTAACCCTTGGCAAAATCGATTGCGGTGGCGGGTGAGCGGAAGCCAACAGCGGGACCTGTGCCTGCCGCTCCTGCCCGGACGCGGAAATATTGCTCCACATCAAAGAAAAAGGGATCTTCTCGCAAACCTGCAAACACCGACAAATTGGCATCTCCCAACGCCACCTGATTCACGATCGGCTCTGCGCTGGGATTTGCCGCGAGAGGCGTGGTTTTGCCTATAACTGTGGTCTGCTTGCTGCCATCCCGAATCGTCGTAAGCTTAATAGCCTGCTGGTTGTTGGCATCAGGGGCACCAAATTCAAAGCGCAACAGTACGTCGGTTTGTCCGGTTGGGGTTGTATCTTTATCGGCTGCACGAGTCACCTTAAACTCATAGCGTGCGCGGGTGCTGAAGTAATACTGCTGACGGGCAAGCGATCGTGGATTGGTATTCATCACAAACACCAGATCGCTGTCTGAAGCCGTTGGGTTCTGGTCTTTCTCACGAAACACAAATAAATCTGTGAGGTTCAAATTGCGACCTTTGGTATCCACTTCGCCATCGTCATGGTCAGACGATCGCACGTACTGGGTCGCCACTCCAGCCGTAATGATCACGCCAAGGGCAATTAAGCCCAGTCGCAGCGGTGCAGCAGTCAAAAACCTCTGCCAGCGCGATCGAGCAGCCTTTGAAGCTGTTTCCGTGAGATTTTTTGGGGGGCGGGGCTTGAGCAACATAGTGGTAGTGTCCTGAATGCTAGTGGTTTGAGTGGTCGTATCCTGAATTCGCTGACGTGTACCAATGCACCTGAGAAGTCATCCATGAGAACGTGGGTGCAACCAGAGCCGCTGACGAATGATGTGGCTGCCGTCTGCTATAGGGTTGAAACACAATCAGATGACTTAAAGGGTCGATCGCTGTCTTTGCCGCAGTGCTTTTCTAACCTGGTAGCCGATGCCTAAAATGCCAACAGCGAGTAAACCTGCTGTTTCGCTGGGTTCCGGAACCCCCTGCGCATTCGCAGAAACACCCGTCAAACTGATCTGGTAATCGCCGCCTGCGGTGCCACTGCCTATAAAGCCAGTAAAGGGTGAAGCAGCTCCTGTCCCTGTTGCAGCAAGCACACCATTAGCATCGGCATCACCAAAAATGCTGCCACCTGCGCTTACAGGGGTGTAACCAGCACTGGCGATCGCCAGAAAATAGGTGCCGGGTGCCGTAGGCGAAAAACCACCCGATGTCAGCGATGCTTGAGCCGTGCCGAAGCTGTCGTCACTGCCATAGACACCCCGCCCAACAGCGTCAAACAAAAAGAGCTGCGGATCGGGCAATAGAGCCGTTGGTGCCCCCAACTGCTGATCGATCGGCAATTCAATCAAGGTATTGGCATTAAGCGTGGTTGCCGAAAAGGTTTGACCACCCGTTAGTACGATGCGAAAGAGATTGATGACATTGGCACTGGAAAGGCTACCCGTGATGGCATCAAGGGATTGCGATCCCTCTGGAATAATTTGAGCGGTATCGAGAGTTTGTCCGGTGTCGCCAACCTGGCTAAACGTCACGGCTTGTACCTGACCAGAAAACAGCGCGACCGCAAAGATGGATAGAGCCACTGTCTGTGTCAATGTGTTCATAGAACGAGTTACCTCAAGCTGAGTGCGGTGGGGCATGAGAAGCCATCAGCAGGAAAAAACCTGGCATCCCAAAACGACGCAGCTTAAAGCGGATGTGGGCATAAGCCGACAAGCTACGCTACCGTTTATTGCTACCAAATCTTGACGATCGCTGCGATGCCTTCGCTCTAATTACGACCGAAAGAATAAATTGGATTTAAACCGCGATCGACTGTGTGTGAAGTTAATCACTCAACGCCTTCATTTCACGCTAAAGCTACTCCGATTGGAGGACGTGAGTGCTCGATCATCCCTCTATAGTAAGAAAGTTTGAAGTGATACCAAATTAAATGAAGATGCGACACATTCTGTAGGGGCAAGGCATTGCCTTGCCCCTACCCAACAATTCATCTGTAGCGATTGTTGGTTAAATCGGTATGAGAAAGTTTGAGTGTCTATTGCGGAAACCTTTTGAGTGTCCTTAATGAACAGGAGACTCAAACCAGTCAGTTACTTTTTCGATCAATCCATCCATTCACACGAGAGGAAATCTATGAGCCAGCAAGAAAACTTTGCTGCAATGCAACACTTTGGGGAAGCTGTTAATAGCGGTAATCTCGCCGCCTTACGGGATGTGATTGCGCCTACTGCCCTGGATCATGATCCAGCACCTGACCAGGAGTTGGGACCAGAGGGCTTCATCAGATTTTTCACAGGCTTCCGTGCAGCGTTTCCTGATCTGGCTGTAGCGGTCGATCATGCCGTTGCCGATGATGACAATATTGCGATCGCCTACACCATCACGGGTACCCATCAGGGTGACTTTCTGGGTGTGCCAGCCACAGGTCGTAAAATTAGCGCACGGGGAATGCAGATCGCCCGCTTCGAGAATGGTCAGATGATAGAGCGGTGGGGAAGCTCCGATCAACTCGGCATCTTACAGCAGCTTGGCGTAGACCCAACCGTTAAATAACCAGAAATCAGATCCCTGACTTCTAGGGGCTGTCATCAATTAATACTACATATTGCTTGCAGCAAGGGTTCCAGCCCCTAGTAGAGCAACTTAAAAGTTCTGCAACGTAGGTTGGGTAGAGTGATAGCGAAACCCAACAGCTCCAAAGCTTTCATGTTGCAAAATTAAGTGTTTGCTGTACTAGCCTGGTGTGTTAGGACGGGCGTGATACTGCTGATACTGCAAGGTTTCGGAGCTAATTGATGACACGCCCTCGTTCAATCGCAGCAGTCGGGGATCGGTGCATTATTTCTCAACAAGTCTATTACCGTTTGACCTTTTAAGTCTGTGGTAAGACGCAACGATAGCGGGTTCTTTTTAGCCTGAAAGAGAACCATGCGAGTGTAAGCGAATGACAACTCAAGCTCCTCAACAAACAGAATCGTTTCAAAAACTACAGGCAATGGTCAAACGCATTGACATTGCGATGCTGACGACGATCGACAAAAGCGGCAATCTACACAGTCGCCCTATGTCATGCAATGGTGAATTCGATGATGACGGGACGCTCTGGTTTTTCACCTCCAGCCAATCGCCTAAAGTGGATGAGATCGATCGCCAACAGCAAGTCAATGTCAGTTTCGCCGATCCTAACAAGCAAGAATACGTCTCGCTCTCTGGAACGGCACAGATCGTTCAGGATCAACAGCAGCTTCAGCGACGATGGCGACCAACGTTGCAAGCATGGTTTCCCAAAGGTCTGGAGGATCCGACTATTGCCTTACTCAAAGTGACGATCGCCAAAGCTGAGTATTGGGATGCGCCCTCTGGCTTTGTTGCCCATACCCTTGGCTTGCTGAAAGCGGTTGCAACAGGCGAACCCGCAAATGGTGGCGAAAACAAGAAAATGACTCTCTGAGCGGCTCTTGCCAGAGAAGCGGTCTGCTGCCAGCGCCGAAACGAAAATTGTTGAATTCCTCAAAACCCGACGTTAAAATGCGGGTTTTTTTATTATGTTTGCCGATGATTGTTGTATGATGGCATATTGTCACGCAACCTACGTTATTCCGACTGATTATTCGTACATTAAGGAGACATGGAATGACCCTCCGGCAGCACAAGCCCAATCCTTTGGGTACATTGATCCATCAATTTACAGACAGACTAAGATTCAGCTCGTTCAGACAGTTCGTCTCCCTGATGGTGATGGGAGTTGTACTGAGCGCTGCGATCGCCGCTTGCTCTAGTAACGATACCGCATCAGCCCCCGGTGCAGGTGGTAGCGCCAGCCCTGTTGCCGATCAGAAAAAAGATATTGAGCTGACGTTAGTGGCTTACGCGATTCCCAAGCCTGCCCACGATGCCATCATTCCTAAGTTTGTGGAAAAGTGGAAGACAGACCACGGCGGTCAAACTGTGACCTTTAAGCAAAGCTATGCTGGTTCTGGCACCCAGACCCGTGCCATTATTGACGGGCTGGAAGCAGATATTACTCACCTGGCACTTGCCGCTGATACAGACAAGCTCGTAAAAGCAGGTTTTGTCAGCCCTGATTGGGACAAGAAGGTGCCTAACAACGGCATTGTAGCAAAATCGGTTGTGGCGATCGTGACCCGTGAAGGCAACCCCAAGCAGATCAAAACCTTCACCGATCTAACCAGAAATGATGTGAAATGGGTGACTGCAAACCCGAAAACATCTGGTGGTGCTCGTTGGAATTTCCTCGCCCTGTGGGACTACGGGCTAAAAACGACGAAAGACGAGGCAAAAACGAAGGAGTTTGTCACCAAAGCGTTTAAGAATGTAGCGGTGTTGGCAAAAGATGCGCGAGAATCGACTGATTCCTTTGCCAAGCAGGGGCAGGGTGATGCGCTGTTGAACTACGAAAACGAAATTATCCTGGCGCAAAGCAAAGGTGAGAAAGTTGCATACGTAGTGCCAGACATCAACGTCTCGATCGACACACCCATCGCCGTTGTAGACAAAAACGTCGATAAACACGGCACGCGTGAAGCGGCTGAAGCCTTTGTCAAGTACCTTTTCACCCCAGAAGCCCAAGCAGAGTTTGTGAAGCTAGGCTATAGACCACTGGACGCTGACACAGCCAAAACGAAGGAAAATGCCGACAGATTCCCAGCCGTGAAGACGCTTGGAACCATCAAAGACTACGGCGGCTGGAGCGACTTCCAGAAGAAGTTCTTTGAAGATGGCGCTATCTTTGACCAGATCGAAGACACGATCGGCAAGAAGTAGCTTGAAAGGAGTCGGGTTTGAAGAAATCCGACTCCTAATCTACTATGGCTTCGCCCAGTCAACCGTTCAAGCGTCTCCTCAGTAGAACCGGGGCTACCCGCCTTGGTTCGCGCTAAAAGTATCACATTGCTTCACGCTGCCTGACTTCAAACCGCGGGAAAACCACGAGACACGCTGCTCAGACGACCCATGCGTAAACGCTTCTGGCACCACATAGCCACTGGATTGCTTTTGCAAATAGTCATCACCAATCTGGGCGGCGGTATCCATTGCCCCTTTCACATCTTGCCCATCAATTAGATTGCGCTCAGCGGTGTAATGCCCCCAAATACCTGCAAAACAATCGGCTTGAAGCTCAAGACGGACGGATAAATTGTTGGCTGTTGTTTTGTTTGAGCGGGCTTGTAGTTGGCTAACCTTACCTGCAATGCCAAGTTGGTTCTGGATATGATGCCCCACTTCATGAGCGATCGCGTAAGCACGAGCAAAATCAGCATTCTCACCCGCCGTCGCCTTGACCTGCCGAAAGAAACTCATATCCAAGTACACTTTGTCATCAGCAGGACAGTAGAACGGACCCGCTGCTGCCTTGGCAGAACCACAGGCTGAATTCACACGATCGTTAAACAGCACCAACTTGGGCGGTTGATACGTTTCACCTAGCTGCTGCTTAAAGACGCGACTCCACGTATCTTCGGTGTCACCCAAAACCGCTTTCACAAAATCTGAATCCCGATCTTGAATCGGTTGCCCCTGCTGTTGCGGTGGTTGGGCAACATCTCCTCCTTGCATCAAGCTCAAGATTTCTAAAGGGTTCACCCCAAAGATCAAGCCTGCAATGACCGCAATAACAATGCCGCCAATGCTCGCACCACCCACTCCGCCAGGAACCCGACCAGATCCACCGCGCGTGTCTTCTACGTTGCCACTGCGGCGCATGTCGCTCCATTTCATAGCGTCTTCCCTGTGGTGTGTGTTTAAGCTGGCAAGTAGGCTATTGTCTCTGGTTCAAATGCTACCAGAACCTTTATCAACAAAACAACTCTAGGGCGAAGTGGAAGTAGGGAGTAGAAGGCAGGAGGCAGGAGGCAGGAGGCAGGAGGTAGAGATACCATTCGAGGCTTTACGTTCAGGCTTTAAGCTTGGCTTGCCAGGTTCAAAGATTGATCCTGCGAGTTCAATCCTTCATCTTCCGAGTTCAAAGCACTACCCTTCGGCTTTCAAGCTCAACGTTCCAACCTTCAAGCTTGACCTTCCGAGTTTAAGCTGCCACGTTCCGGGTTCAAAGATTGATCTTTCAACCTTCAAGCTCGACCTTCCGAGTTCAAAGCTCGACCCTTCGACCTTCAAGCTCAACGTTCCAACCTTCAAGCTCGACCTTCCAAGTCCAAAGCTCAGCCTTTCGAGTTCAAAGCTCGATCTTCCAATCTTCAAGCTCGACCTTCCGAGTTCAAAGCTCAGCCTTTCGGGTTCAAAGCTCGATCTTCCAATCTTCAAGCTCGACCTTCTGCCCTCTGCCCTCTACCTTCTGCCTTCTGCCCTCTGCCCTCTGCCCTCTGCCCTCTGCCTTCTGCCCTCTACCTTCTGCTCTCTACCTTCTGCCCTCTACCCTCTCTACCCCTACTTCCCTCTCCCAATCTTGCCGAGATGAAAGCAGATCTTTCACAATAGAGGTATGAGCGATCGCCAAGCTTCGGCGGTGCTCTGAACGGTATCGCCGTTTATGCAGTCTGGGTGCTGTGGCGATCGACTCTCTTTCTTTGCAAAAAGCAATCACAAGATACGGAGGTCTGCGTGTGAAGTGGCAATTATTAGGCTTGGGGCTAAGCTTCACCGTTTGCACTGCGATGCCTGCTCTGGCGGTGCAACCAGCGACAGTTGAGGCTGGCGATAATGTGGCGTGGTCGAAAGTGATCGACAATCCGTTTGACGGCAAGATTGTGTACGATCGCAACTACAAATCAGGCTTTGTTTTCGTCAGCAGTTGGTCAAAGAACGGTATTGGCGTGACGTATAACCGCATTGGGTCAACGCTGATTGGCTATGACGGTGGCTTTGGGCGCTATGGCGGAGGCTTTGGGCATTATCGAAGAGGCTTTGGCTTGGGTCTGGACTTCGGTTTGTCTTCGGATGTTGCGTCTGTTTACCGCTATTACCTCACCGAAAGCGTGCCCGACTCGATTAGTCTAGCGATCGGGGGCAAGGTTTACACCTACGCCAGTGGACCCGTCTCACCCGAATTAGCCACCGCTCTAGCGACTGCTCCACCGGGCAACATTCCCATTCGGTTGATCTGGAATGATGGCAAGACGAAGGATACAGAAATTGGCAAAGATACCGTCAAAGCCTGGAAGACGATTTTTCAGCCGTCATAGGTCTGTGACCATTTTTCAGGGGCGTAGTGTGACAAGTTAAATCGATCGTAGAGGCAGAGGCGACACATACTGGGAGCAGGCAGTAAGATCTGTCTTAGGATCGTGGATCTATTAAGGTGTCATTCTCTGAGTAGGGGCGTGGCATTCGGCAGATTTCTCTGGGCGAGGGCGAGGACTTTCTACCGAATGCCGCGCCCGTACAACTAAAAGGCTGAGGTTGTCGAAGTTATTTAATTCATGATCCTTAACCGGGCAAGTTTCGGGGATGGGTGGGACTGTCGCTCCCAAAATCGGCTTCTTAACCCCTGTGGAGTGAGTACCTGTGGCTGTTGCCGCTGATGATGCGAATCAACCCCAACCAGTGGCATTGAAGATTGTGGCGCTAACCGCTTCTGCTGGAGGTCTGCAAGCCTTGTCCAAGGTGCTTGCGGGGTTGCCGCCTAACTTTCCAGCCGCAACGGTTGTGGTGCAGCATCTCGATCCCAATCATCGATCGCTCATGGTGGAGATTCTTAAGCGGCGGACGGCTTTACCAGTGCAGCAGGCGCACCAGAACGATCGCCTCTGCCCCAGCGTGATCTATATTGCACCACCCAATTACCATACGTTAGTCAAGCCAGACGGCACCTTTGCCCTTACGCAGTCCGAGCGAACCAATTTTGTGCGTCCCTCTGCCGATCGCCTGTTTGAGTCTGTAGCCGCCAGTTATGGTGAACGAGCGATCGCGGTCGTCTTGACGGGCACGGGCAAAGATGGCGCGCTGGGTGTGCGAGCGATCAAACAGCATGGTGGGCTGGTCATCGCTCAAGATGAAGCGACGGCGGAATACTTTGGGATGCCGAATGCTGCCATGCGGACGGGTGTGGTTGATTTTGTGCTGCCGCTGGCTGAAATCTCCACGAAGCTGATCGCACTCGTTGAGCACACGCCTTAGTCAAGCATGTCGGATGAGCCGCTGTTTTTGCTCATAGAGCAGTTCTCGTTTGAGTGCGGCACAAAGGCTGAGGTTTTATAGCAGTACGCAGGTTAGTTAGGACGCAACGTTAGGCTCAAAGCGCTGACAGGTGATGTTTTCCCTTCTGCCCTCTGCCCTCTGCCTTCTGCCTTTTCGCAACTGTACTAAAGCGGTAGAAAGTAGGTCAAGACACGCAACAGATTGTTGCTACCTGCTACACAGGCATGAACATTCATTTACGCTACAGTAAGATGAAATTGAACTATGACTGCTTAAGATAGGTTGCCCTTCTGGGAGCGTTTACTGATGGTACCTTTAAGAGAAACATTGGGGCTCGTGCGGCATTTACCTCCAGTGCTTTTACCGAACGGGACTCAATTATCTCCCTATTCTCCTTGATCTCCCCAACTGTTTATCTCGCCACCCGTTTATCTCGCCAACCGTTTATCTTCCCAAACATGTGAATCCAGACGATGATGATAAGGCGTTTGAAGCGTTGCTGGAGTATCTAAAGCAATCGCGGGGCTTTGACTTTTCAGGCTATAAACGATCGAGCTTTCAGCGACGTGTGCAAAAGCAAATGCACTTTAGAAGCGTCACGACCTATGGAGATTACATCGATTATCTGGAAGTGCATCCAGAGGAATTTGTCAGCCTCTTCAATACCATCCTAATCAACGTCACAAGTTTTTTCCGAGATACGGCTGCCTGGACTTATCTGCAAGAGCAAGTATTGCCCGCGCTGCTGAGGGCAAAGCCTGCCAATGAACCGATTCGCGTTTGGATTGTGGGCTGTGCCTCTGGCGAAGAGGCATATACTCTGGCAATGATGCTGACTGAATTGCTCGGTGCCAACGACTTTCGGCAGCGCGTCAAAATTTATGCTACCGATATTGATGAAGACGCGTTGCAGCAGGCTCGGCAAGCGACCTACAGCAGTCATGATTTGGAGACTCTGCCCAATGGACTCCGAGATAGTTATTTTGAGCCGAGCGGCGATCGCTACACCTTTCGGGCAGAACTACGGCGTGTCGTGATCTTTGGTCGCCATGACCTGATGCAAGATGCGCCCATTTCGCGGCTAGATTTGCTGGTCTGCCGCAACACATTGATGTATTTCAACGCCGAGGCGCAGTCTCGCATTTTGTCGCGGCTGCACTTTGCCCTGAGCAATACTGGAGTACTCTTTTTGGGCAAGGCAGAAATGCTGCTGACCCATACCGACCTGTTTACACCCATCAGTCTCCCATACCGCATCTTCGCCAAGGTGCTTGTGTCTAGTCCCCGCGATCACCTTTTAGGATCGTCTCAGACTGTGAATGCTGTCGTCAGCAGTCAACTGTCGGCATATGTACAGTTGCGGGAGCAGGCGTTTGATACGGCACCCACCGCACAAATCATCGTCGATCGCGACGGTAAGCTGGTGCTAGCCAATATCCTGGCACGATCGCTGTTTGGGCTGCACGATCGCGATCTGGGGAGTCCGCTGCAAGATCTAGAACTTTCCTACCGTCCCTTAGAACTACGGGCACGCATAGAACAGGCATACGGCGATGGGCAAACGCTCACGGTGAGAGATGTGGCTCGCTTCTTGCCAGATGGCATCGTGCAATACTTTGATGTGCAATTTATCCCGCTCCAGGCGGATGGCGATCGGCTGGGTATGAGCATCAGTTTTATAGATGTGGGTCTCTATCATACGCTGCAAGCCGAACTCCAGCGATCGAGCCAGGAACTTGAAACGGCGAATGAAGAACTCCAGTCGAGCAACGAAGAACTCGAAACCACGAATGAAGAACTGCAATCGACCAACGAGGAACTCGAAACCACGAACGAAGAACTGCAATCGACCAACGAAGAACTGGAGACCATGAATGAAGAACTCCAGTCTACCAACACCGAACTGCAAGCCATCAACGACGAACTGCTCAAGCAAACCGAGCAAGCCAGCCAGTTAAACGCGTTTCTCCAATCCATCCTTGCCAGCATCAGCTCAGGTGTGGTGGTGATCGATAACCAGTGCAACATTCTGAGCTGGAACAAGCAAACCGAAGACCTGTGGGGGCTACGCGCCGAAGAAGTCACAGGACAGCCCTTTTTTAACCTGGAAATTGGCTTACCCGTTGACCAACTGCGCGAAACGATCCAGCGCAGTATCGCAGGAACCGAGTCCCTGGAAGCGAACGTTGAAGCGGTCAACCGACGGGGGCGATCGTTTCGTTGTCGTGTCGCCTGCCATCCCCTGATTGGCGCTAAGCGTGTCCATCAAGGGGTGATTCTCATCATGGAAGACGTGAGCATATGAACAACATCGAAGCGATGGGAAGCAAGCTACACAACGCCCAGCACCGAGTCGAAGTTCTGTCGCGCCATGCGGAAGAGTTTCTCACCCAACCGACGTTACTCTCGACCGTGCTGGAAGAACTTGCTGTCGTCCTGGAAGAAGTCGAGCAGCAGTACGAGGAAGTGCTCGTTACGCGGCAAACTCTAGAACAACAGCGGCAGCGCTATCAAGAACTCTTTGACTTTGCCCCCGATGGCTACCTTGTCACAGATGAGCAGGGGGTGATTCGAGAAGCAAACCAGTCAGCCGCCAGCTTATTTGGCATGATGCAAACGTTTTTGGTCAACAAACCCCTGTCAATTTTGGTCGCAGAAGCCGATCGCCGAGCGTTTCTCACCTACTTCAGCCGTTTAGAAGCAGCGCCACCGCAACGCAATTGGGATTTTCGGTTTAAATCCCGCCAGGGTGGCGAATTTCCGGTGGTGATCACTACGTCAGCCATGCGATCGGCTCAGGGCACGCTAACAGGTTGGCGCTGGCTGGTGCGAGACATCACCGAACTCAAGCAGGCATGCGCTAATCAAAGTGCCTCCGCGACCCAAGCAGGAGTAGATGACCTGCGTGCAACCTTTGTTCAGGTGGTATCGCATGAACTGCGAACGCCCATGACAACCATTCTGATCGCGCTAGAGCTGCTGGTTCGTTACAGCGCAGCAAAGGGGGAGATCGACACCAGACAGCAAACCTATTTCGATCGCATTCACCAGGCAATCTGGCGAATGAACGCCCTCATCAACGATGTGCTGCTCTATGCCGAGGCGGAGTCTGATCCTGCCGCCTTTAACCCTGCACCGATGAATTTAGAAGCGCTATGTGCCGAGCGGCTGCAAAAACAACGAGACCATGACCACGATCACCATGCCATCACCATCAACAGTAGTGGAGCCTGTGATGCTGCTTGTGTCGATAGCGTGCTGGTGCAGCAAATGCTCGATCGCCTCCTTTCTAACGCAGTCACCTATTCACCTGAAGGCACGACAGTACGGGTCATGCTGCACTGTGAGCACGATCGTATTTGCTTCAGTGTGCATAACGCAGGCACCTACATTCCTCCAGAGCAGCAAGCTAAACTCTTTGAGCCGTTCTATCGCCTGGAGAACACGGTACATACGGCTGGAATCGGCTTGGGTCTGGCGTTTGTGAAGCAAGCGGTCGATCAGCATGGCGGCGATCTATCTGTAGAAAGCAGCGTTGAAACAGGCACCACGTTTAAGGTTTCGCTACCAACTGGAGAGCGATCGTCCCAGGGATGAGGCGATCGTGATGATGGAACACCGTCTAAGGATCGTGAATTAAATAACTTGCGTAGGTTGGGTTGAAGCATGAAACCCAACACCCTCGCAAATGTTGGGTTTCGCGGACTCAACCCAACCTACAAAAGTCGATGTTATTTAATTCTTGTTCCTAAGCTGTTTAGAAATGCTTTTACAGAAGCAACGGCAGGAGCTTAGCTTGCACCTCTGCAACCACATCTTCAGGAAAAAGGCAAAAGGGAAAGGGCAGAAGGCAACGGGTAAAAATCAGGAGCGACAGAGCCAGAAGCCGTGGAGCAGGGCGAATTGTTTTAAGCTAGAAACAGACAACAGAGAGCTAATCTGTGCCAGAGGTCAGTAGCAATGGTTGCGATCGTCCAAAAAAACCTCACCTTCGAGGCATTTCTCAACTGGGATGACGGCTCCGGCAGGTCATTCGAGCTAGTCAATGGAGTTGCCATGCCCCTCAGCGAACCCACCGCGAAACATGAGGATGTCGTCGATGGGCTATGCCGCCTCCTGATTGACCACTGCCAATCCTTAAACCTCCCTTACGTTCCCCGCCAGAGTAAGCAAGTTCGGTTGAACCCTGCTCCTGGTGAAAATGAATCGAGTCGTAAAGCCGACATTGTGGTCTTTGCCAAAGAAGAATGGGACAGAATGCGTCAAAGCTCTGCCTCTGCTGCCGCCTACATTCCACCACCTTTGGTCATTGAGGTTGTCAGTACCAATTGGCGAGACGACTACCGCATCAAACTCAATGAATATGAAACGTTAGGAGTTGAGGAGTATTGGATTGTCGATTATGCAGGGCTAGGAGGGGTTCAGTACATCGGCTCTCCCAAGCAACCCACTATCACCATTAATCACCTCATTGAGGGTGAATACCAGGCGCAGCGATATCAAGGAGAAACCCCTATTACCTCTCCAACCTTTCCGCAGTTAGAGTTGGCGATCGCTCAAATCATTGCAATGACTGAAGTGTAGTTTTCATCTAATAGACAAACTTAAACAACCTTGTTTCTGTTTATCCATCGTCAGGCAATGATGCGCGATCGCCCCTCCTACCGTTTCTTGCCAAACTTCGCCTTCAGATCATCTAGCGTTGCGGGTTTCGTTTCAGTAGCAGCTTTGGGCTGTGATGGATTGACTTTGGGCGATGGATTCACTTTAGGCGATGGTTTCGGTGTGGATGATGGATTGGTTGCTGATGGATTGGCTGCTGATGGATTAGACCTGGCTTGATTCTGCGCTTGCTCATTAGACGAATTGGCACGCATGGAAAGACTGATGCGCTTGAGTTTTTCGTTCACTTCCAGCACGCGCACCTTCACCACCTGACCGACTTTCACAATTTGTTTGGGGTCGCTGACGAAGCGATCGGCGAGTTGCGAGACATGCACCAACCCATCTTGATGCACCCCAATATCCACAAAAGCACCAAAGTTTGCCACGTTTGTGACAATGCCTTCCAATTCCATCCCCACCGCAAGATCAGACATTTCCTTCACGCCCTCTTTGAAGGTGGCATATTTGAATTCTGCGCGAGGATCGCGTCCCGGTTTTTCCAGTTCGGCGAGAATGTCTCGTAACGTGGGTTCGCCGATCGCCTCCGTTGTATATTTCTTCAAATCGGTCTTCTTCAATCGCTCTGCTACTTGCGTGATTTGGGTCAGGGGAACGCTGAGATCTGTGGCAATGGTTTCCACCACCTTGTAGCTTTCGGGATGAACGGCTGTATTGTCTAGTGGATTTTTGCCATTCCGAATCCGCAAGAAGCCCGCTGCTTGCTCAAAGGCTTTGGGTCCCAGTTTGGGGACTTTGAGCAACTGCCGCCGATCGCCAAAGGCACCATTCTCATTGCGATAGGCAACAATATTATTGGCAATGGTGGGCGTAATGCCCGAAACAAACGTGAGTAGTTCTTTAGAAGCCATGTTGAGATCCACACCCACATAGTTCACGCAGCTTTCCACCGTTTCATCCAGCTTCTTTTTCAGCAACTTCTGATCCACATCATGCTGATACTGCCCTACGCCGATCGACTTGGGATCGATTTTCACCAGTTCTGCCAATGGATCTTGCAGCCGACGACCAATGCTGATGGCACCGCGCACCGTGATGTCTTGATCAGGAAATTCGGCGATCGCCACTGGACTGGCAGAATAAATGGATGCACCGGATTCATTCACCATCACTTTGATGGGTTTGCGTTCCAAGGATTGCAACACTTCGGTGACAAATTCATCGGTCTCCCGTCCTGCCGTGCCGTTGCCGATCGCAATTAGTTCCACCTGATAGCGTTCAATTAATGTGGAAAGTGTTTTGCCTGCCTGTACCCGTTGTCCTGCCGCCTGGTGGGGAAAGATGGTTTGGTATTCCAGAAACTTGCCTGTTTGATCCAGCACAGCAACTTTACAACCTGTGCGGAAACCAGGGTCGATCGCCAGTGTAGGCTTCATGCCAGCCGGAGCAGACAGCAATAGTTCCCGTAAGTTCGCCTCAAAGGTGCTGATGGATTCCACATCGGCTTCCACTTTCTTGGCGGCGCGGACTTCTGTAATCAGAGAGTTTTTCATCAACCGATGGAACGCATCTTTGAGCAGGTCACGATAAAACGCACGAATTTCCCGCTGTTTGGCGTGTAGTTCTTGAGCTTCCAAAGAGGAAAGAACAGAGTCTTCATCAAAGGTCAATTCGACATCCAAGATTCCTTCGTCCTCACCTCGATACAGCGCCAGCAGGTTGTGGGACGCGATCGCCTTTACCTTTGCCTGATAGCTGCGATACATCTCAAACTTGGTAGACCCTTCGGGATGGTCTCCCTTCACTTTGGAGGTTAACACCCCGTCTGCCATGAAGTATTCGCGCAAATACGCCCGGAGGTTCGCCTTCTCTGCCACTTCTTCCGCCAGAATATCGGATGCTCCTTTCAACGCATCTTCCACCGTTGTCACCCCTTTTTCTATGGAAATGTACTTCGCAGCTTCGGCTGTCAGATTAGCAGGTGCAGCCGTTGGGGTGTTGAGCGTTTTGATGAAGGCTGCCAGCGGTTCTAGTCCTTTCTCACGGGCGATCGTGGCGCGGGTGCGGCGCTTGGGACGACAGGGCAAGTAGAGATCTTCGAGTTCGTTTTTCTGCAAGCACGCCGTAATTTTGGCTTCCAGTTCGGGCGTGAGTTTGTCCTGCTGGGCGATCGACTCCAGGATGGCTTTCTTCCGCTCTTCCAGTTCGGTCAGGTAGGTGTAGCGATCGGACAGATCCCGCAACTGGGTTTCATCCATCTCACCCGTGCGCTCTTTGCGGTAACGAGCGATAAACGGCACCGTTGACCCTTCGGCAAAAAGTTCGAGCGCGTTGCTCACCTGAAATGGTTTGAGGTCAAGCTCGTCTGCCAGCAGTTGAGAAATGTTCAGCATTGCGGTTCGTCACATCAGCTTTTCTAGGATAGTCTGACATTGAACCTCCAGGTGTATCCTGCGGTTTGTTCACTACACAGGTGATCGCATTGCTGATCATTCGATAGGAACTGGCTATAAATCTTCTGGTTTCAGCCCAGTACGTTTCGCAATCCGCGCCAGCATTTTGGGTCCAACCTCTTCGCCATCGTGGAACGCAAACACAACATCTGCCCAACCAGAACGCGACAAAACTTTATGTGAACCGCCCGTTTCCCGCTTCACAGTCCAGCCGACGCGTAATAAAGCTGACAGCACTCGCCTCGCTTTGGTTGCTTTCCACTGACTCATGCGGCAAGAAAAGCAACGCGTTCAAGTTTAGATGACTCCTCGCCATTTTCAATTTGCTCAGCTAAGACGCGAAATGCCAATGCCTTCACTCTTGCCATAGCATCTTCTTGGCTATCCCCATAGGCAAGCACGCCGGGTAGATTGAGAATTTCTGCAATCCAACGTCCGTCATCTTCTTGCTCAAGCTCGATCGTCAGATCCATGAGGCGATTTTCTGTTACATTAGCTCAATTTTACTGCAATAGCTGATTACAGCATGAATTGCTAGGAGCGATCGTACTAACAATCCCGTTCACCCGCCGCTGCTAAGGCGCGTCATCAATTAGCTCCAAAACCTTGCGGTATCAGCCTGATCGCGCCCATCCCAACACACGGCTAGGGGCTGGAATTCTCGCTGCAATTGATATGTAATCGTAATTGATGACAGCTCCTAGTAACCTCTCGTACCTGGTTGACTGACAAATCTTTTTTGTAGGTTGGGTTGTAGCTTGCTTCTGCGTAGCAGTACATCGTGAAACCCAATAGCAGCCTTGATCTTGTTGAGTTACGCTAGCACTTCTCTGGTATGCCGGAACGGCTTTACCTAACCTACGCAAGAATCGGGATTTTGAGAGTTTTGCCAGTCAATCAGCCTCTCATACTCAGCAACCAACTTGTATACGGTCGGCGTGCAACGGGATTGTTATGCAGCAGTACTTCCTAATAACTTGCGAAAGACAATTTTATCGACTCCATCTGTGTAGAAATCGCGAATTCTTGCTTCCTCTGCGTAACCATTGTTGCGGTAAAATGCGCGGACGTATTCAAAGTCGCTCGTTCCAGACGTTTCCACCAGTAGCACACGCTCACCGCGCCCAGCGAGCATTTGCTCGACGTATCGCAACAACACCGCTCCGCGCCCCTGTTTTTGGTGGTCAGGATGAATAGCAATCAGATAAAGATTCCATGTCCCATCCGTCATCCGTTCTGGCGCAACGTAGGCAACACCCACTGGCTCATTATCGTAGTCGGTCAGCCATACCCCTTGGCTGTCTGTTTCGTTACTGAAATGCTGATTGAGCAGTTGAGCGAGTTCTTCAATTTGATTTGACTCGAAAAGTCCTGTCGCCTCTGCCAAAGCAAGTAATGCTTTTGTGTCATTGGGTGTGGTCAATCGAACCATAGCAATTTTCAGTTAAGGCTTTTACATTTTCCTCCATGATTCAAGCACTAACGTTAAAATTTCCCATCACCTTCATGAGAAATTCCTGAGACATTTGCAGCTAACAGATAACCTTTCAACTACTACCCCAACCGATAGATTGATCTGCACAACTATTGTTTATACGGAAAGTTTTCGTATAGCCTTCCGAATGGGTGAATCGGCAGAAAAGTTCTACATTGTACGATCGCCGCTGAGCCAATAACTTAGTCATCAAACGGTTGAATGTGATAATCGAGCGATCGCTGCTCTTTCCGGCTCCTTGAGCATGAAATCTGTTCCTACCCCACGCCCACCAAATAGCTTTCTTACACTCAAGCGAGAATTGAACGCGATCGCGCCTTCAGAGTGTGTTTTTGCCAGCGGATGGTTGCTATTGTCTTAAGTAGAGACACGCATTTGGGATTGTTTAAGACGGCATGGGCATTGCGATCGACTTTGGCACCAGTAATACGGTGATTGCGCGTTGGAATCGGGCAACACAGCAACCAGAAAATCTTTCTCTCCCTGGCATGAGCGATCGCTCCGGTCAGAATCCACCCCTTATACCCAGCTTGCTCTACGTCGAAGATGCCAGCCAGGAGAAGATTGTGGTGGGTCAGGCTGTGCGCGATCGTGCCCTTGATTTGACCATTGATCCGCGGTTCTTTCGCAACTTCAAGCGCGGCATTGGGTCTAGCGTGCAGGGCTTTTTACCTGAACTGGATGGACGCACCGTGACGTTTGAGCAGGTGGGGCAATGGTTTCTCACGCAGTTGGTGCAGCAGCTTAAGACGGTTGAACCCGATGCAAGACAGTCGATCGTTTTCACGGTGCCCGTTGACAGCTTTGAGGCATATCGTCTCTGGTTAGGGACGGTGTGCGAGTCGCTCCAGGTCGAGCAGGTGCGGCTACTGGATGAACCGACGGCAGCGGCATTGGGGTATGGGTTAGCCGATCGAGAAACGCTGCTGGTCATTGACTTTGGTGGCGGCACGCTGGATCTTTCGCTGGTGCGGCTTGATACGGCTCAAGCGCAGACAAAACCGCTGGGGTTCATCCTCAAGTGGGGACAAAAATCCTTTGCCGAACAGTCGGGACAGAAGCCCAAAACCGCGAGAGTGCTGGCAAAAGCAGGGCAAAACCTGGGCGGGTCAGATATTGATCACTGGTTGGTCGATTACTTTGCCGAAACGCAGGGTTTAGCGGTGACATCCCTCACCACACGGCTGGCAGAACGGTTGAAGATTCAGCTTTCGCTGCAAACGCAGGCGCAGGAAGTGTACTTTGACGATGAGACGTTTGAAAGCTACGAGTTGCAATTGAGCCGCGATCGTTTTGAGTCAATCTTGCAACAGCATCAGTTTTTTGACCAACTGGAGGATTGTCTGGCGCAAATCTCCCAACAGGCGCGACGACAGGGGGTGGAACTGAGCGACATTGATGCCATCTTGTTGGTGGGCGGAACAGCGCAAATTCCAGCGGTGCAAAGCTGGGTCAAGCAAGCGTTTGAGGCGAGTAAAGTACGGTGCGAAAAACCGTTTGAAGCGATCGCGCACGGTGCGTTGCAACTCAGCCAGGGCGTTGAAATCAAAGACTTTCTCTATCACGGCTACGGCATTCGCTACTGGGATCGTCGCCACAGCCGCCATAGCTGGCATCCCCTTATTAAAGCGGGACAGTCCTACCCGATGAGCGATCCGGTGCAACTGCTGCTCGGCGCGTCGTTGGATAACCAACCCAGCATCGAACTCGTGATTGGGGAATTGGGTGTGGATACGAATCAAACCGAGGTGTATTTTGATGGCGATCGCCTGTTGACTCGGCGCGTGGACGGTAATCAGCAAGTTCAACCACTGAACGATCGTGACGGTGCCCGCAATATTGCCAAGCTCGATCCACCCGGACATCCAGGGAGCGATCGGGTTAAAGTGCTGTTTCGTGTGGATGAGCAGCGCTTTCTCCGCATTACAGTGGAAGATCTTCTCGCCTTGCAAACGCTCATTGATGACCAACCCGTAGTGCAACTGAGTTGAGCCTTACAGTAGGAGGCAGGAAGCAGAAGGCAGGAGGCAGAGAAAGTAAAGTTGCTGGTTTTTATGGTTGTTAGAAGAAGGCAGAGGGCAGGAGTAAAAAGAGATTTTCATCTGGCTTTTGGACTGAGACCATACTCCATCTAGCTGCAAACCGCTGCAAATCATTCCGCTGATCTAATCGCTGAGCTGCGTCAGTGCAAAGTAGAGATTGATTGCCAAAACGGCTGGAAGCAGTGACGCTATTTCCAGATTGAAATTGAGGAGTTGCACCAGTGGAAAGTAGAAGCCAGCCCAAAGACCAACGGCTAACCCAAAGGGTGTAACGATGAACTCAATAAATTCCAAAAGAGTCAGCAACCATTTCATAGCGTGTTCCACTTGATGTTCACCCATAAAGCCTAAACCTTGCTTATAAGCAAAGCAGCTAAGTTTGCAACGAAAGCGGGTTCATTCTTACAGCAAGTAGGGGATGAACCTGGCTCTTTGGGGGCTACAGTGCGACCATTACCCTTCCCGGAATGAGCCATCCTTCGTTTGGGTGAACTTATACCAGTAAGGGCGTACGATCGTATGCCCCTACCAGAATTTGTGAACCGAATTTAGAGATGCCGAAAGCCAGCGTCACCTGGCTAAATCGCAAAGGGATCGATCGCGTAATCCTCCCATTGCTTGTGGAAGCGTTCTGCTACATAGGGACGTACTACAAACGTGGGTGGTGTTCCCGCCTGCACGTCAATTCGGATGAAGGAATAGGGTCGTCGTCGGTGTAAGCCTTGCCCACTGCGCCCGATGAATAGCTTTGATCGGGCAACCAGGCGTTCTTCCTCTCCCTTCGATTGTCCAAACACTTCTGTGATATCTGGACCTTCTTCGCGCTGTCGCCGTAAACTGAAGCCGCTGCCACCACACACGATCCAGTTGGTGTGAGCATCCGCATGTCCGGTTTCTACTGTGTGCAGATATTCCAGACAGTGAGCATGTCCACATAGCACCAGGTCGACTATGGAGCGCCCCTGAGAACGATCGTCGATCGCAGCCGCGACTCCATCCAGCACTTGCCGCAGCCGATAGCGCACCGCTAGCGTTTGTGCCTGATGCCATTTGGTCGCTTCTGTCACGTAAGGTGGGTGATGAAAAAAGAGGATCCGTCCTCTTACCGCCTCGTTTTGCCACGATTCAATAAGTTTTTGCTGAAGCCAATCAAGCTGATGTAAATCGGTTTCGGTGGTTTCGTTAGATTCCAGTTGTTTGGTGATGTCTTTTTTAACTTCCGTAAGCTGTTCCAATTTGGCTTGCAGGTCATCAATCCGCTCAGCATCGTCCGCATCGTTGGGATTAAGCTTCGCCAGGGTAATCAAAATTTCCTGGATTTGATTGTCTACATCGGTTCGCTGCTCTTCCAGATGGCGGCGATACTTGGCTCCCGCAGGGTTGTCTGGCAGGGGAATCGGCGCGTTGATGGTGTTTGAATCCAACGCAAAAAAATCGATGCCGCCCGATCGAAAGGTGTAATAACGGTTTGGGAGTCGGGTGAACTGTCCTGGCTGATAGCTCAGGCAGCGCCCTGTATCCGTTTTAGCCGTGTAATGCGTGTCCAGATGGCGTTCTAAATCGGCACCAGACTTCAGGGCTTTCAAGTAGTCCAGAAAAGCACGAGCATAGGCGTTGCCCTGCACGGAGCCTCGCCAGCTTACATCCAGGTCGATCTGCGATTGGAGCAGTTGCCGCAGCGGTATGGTGAGTTGTGACAGCATGCCATACAGCAGCGACATGTCGTAGTAGTCGTGGTTGCCTGGAACGGGTAAAAACGGCTGCTTGAAGACCATGCGATCGTACGCAATCCGCTTAAACTGCTCGCCCCCAACTAAAAATTCTCGATAGGGTTCAATAAAGTTGGCAGGATAGTAGGCACTCGATCCGGTCAGGTAAATAACATCGCCAGTATGCAGCACAAAGCGGCATTCGTCCTGATGCTCCAGCATTTGTTCCGCAATGCGGCGCTGCGGGTTGTGACCGCGATGAGGACCAGAACCACTGTCACCCAGCACGAGAAAGGAAAACTCTGGGTTGTCTTCTTGTCCGTCGTCCAGTGCAAGGCGCGTTTGATCGATGCCCCGTCGCACGATCGCCGGGTCACGCCAGCGCACTCGTTGCTCCATCTTGCGGATTTTCGTCGCGATCGGTGGGTCGATCACAAATTCCATGACAGCCTCGCTCCCTATTTCAGCCTTTCACGCCGTTTCAGCATCGCACAACGAGCGGGCGATCGCTCGTGCCGATTGTAGCGACCAAATCCACTTGACTTCAATCTTGCTGCGGGTCAGTCAAGACAGTTTTACCTCGTGTTCGTCATTACTCCGTCTTTAGGCAGAGTAATTGCCCTCCGATTTCTCTTACCTTCATAAGTGCAAAGAGCTGATGACTCCAAAACCCCAGGGCAACCTGGGGCTTTCATTTTAAAGGCGGAGCGTTTCATTCTTTGGCTAGATGTACGCCTTTGCAGCAGAACTCTAGGGGCTGTCATCAATTAATACTACATATTGCTTGCAGCAAGGGTTCCAGCCCCTAGCCTGGTGTGTTGGGACGGGCGTGACACTGCTGATACTGCAAGGTCTCGGAGCTAATTGATGACACGCCCTAGAGCCTGTCACGGAATGTCGGTTAGAAGCGGTTCAGGCTTTCTCCTAAAGCCTTAGGGAAGGGAAAAGGCTCAATGAAAAGCGTTGCCTCGCTTCACGGTTTGGGGTCGTAGGTAATGTGATCAGAGGTGTAAGACGGTGGCTCGACGTGAATCAAAATGCGAGCGGGGCTAAAGCGCTCTTCCAGCCGATCTTCGACCGCTTCGGTAATTTGGTGAGCGGTTTCAACATCGGCAGCGCTGACGATCAGGTGCATCTCAATGAAAATCTGACGACCAACGATACCTCTAGACGCGATATCGTGGCAGTTGATTACCCCTGGCACCTGCATGGCGATCGCATGAATGGCTTCGGGCGCGATCGCCATTTCATCAACGAGTGACGGCAAATTTTCCTTCAGCACAGACCAGCCGCTATAAAACACCAGAACAGCAACCGGAAAAGCCAGCACCACATCCAGCCATTGCAACCCCCAAGCCCAGATGCCAATCAAGCCACCAAGAACGCTGATCGTGACCCAAATGTCACTCATGGTATGTTTTGCGTCAGCAAGCAAAATGGCACTGCCAACGCGCATCCCTTCACGACGCTCGTAGAACGCCACAAAAATATTGATGCCCAGCACAATCAGCAAAAGCCACAATTCCTGGGGCGAAATTTTGACGGGGGAGTGGTTCGGAGTGATCAAGTGCTCGATCGCGCCCTGCAAAATCTCGAAACAGGCAATCCCCAAAAAGGCAGCAATTCCCAGCGCACCAACCGCTTCAAACTTTTGATGCCCATAGGGATGATCGCGATCGGGTTCGGGTGACGAAAATCGGCTGGCAATCAGACCCAAAATATTATTGGCGCTATCGGTCACACTATGGAGCGCATCAGCCAGTAAGCTGAGTGATCCGGTTAGCCAGCCAATGCCAGCCTTGAGCAGCATGACAAACACGTTGAGCAGAAGCGTGATGAGAAGAACTTTACGCACCTGCGATCGATGATCGATAACCACAGCTTTGATCAAACTCGTTTTCCTTTACTGTAGGGCAGCAATTGCCCCTTCACCACTGGCGTTTAGCCCTTACCAGTAAACTTTCGCAGTAGGTTACAAGTGCTGTGTTTACCCAATGGCAGCAGTGCAATCGCGACCGTACCGCTACTCAATCGTTAAGGGCATTCACCAGGTAAAGTAGCTAATTCCTAAAGAAAAGATCTTTTCAGTTACGATCGCCAGTACGATCTAGAGTGCCGATCGTTGAGTTCCACCGCGCATGTCTGCATCTCGGTTCACCATTAATCTTGTCGAGGGATCTGTTGCCATTAGCTTTACCCCCCAGGCAGCAAAGGATCTACAACTAGCACTTTCTCGCTTGATGGAGAGCCTCAAAGCGATCGCCGCTAAAACGGCTCCTGCTGGACGCGCCACCCCACAGAAACCGATGGAGTATCAGTACACAGGCGACGTGTTTCTCGAAATTTTTTGCAACCCTAATATCTGGTCCACACCGTTTGCTGCCAAGGTTTTAATTACGTTGCGGGACGATCGCATCCGGCTCACCACCGAAGCGGAACTCAGCCGTTTGGTAGAAGACGTGAATCAGTATTTGGAGCAAGCTGTTTAGGGTATTGGTGCGGGTTATTTGTGTCCATCCATTGAACCTTCGCCACCACGGTAGCGTGGCTTCCTTGCGTGTTTGTGCCCTACGACAGCATTTGTAAAACCCGCCTCTGTAGAATAGGCATAAGCTGTCTGCATGATTTAAACTGACCGCATGATAACGAGAGGAGACGCTTGAGATGAATTCTGATACCTTGGTGCAACTCGTTCAGCAAGGGTTTCGCGTCACTTTAGGCGCGACCGTTTCTTTGGTGGAAGTGTTGCAAGATCCTGAAAAGCGTGATGAGAACCTTTCAAAATTAAATCAAGAATGGAGCGCTCTATCTACAGAATGGGCGCAGAAAGGAGAGATGACTGAGCAAGAAGCTCGTAATTTTGTGGATACGCTGCTGACCAAGCGTGGCACAAGTCAAACAACAACGGGGGCACCAAGCGCCACAATGACGACTCCTGCGGCACCACCCGATATTCAACTAGAGCTACAAGAACTGACCGCGCAAATTGTTGCTATGCGTGCTGAGCTAGAACGACTGCGAAACGAGAAAGCCGCCTCTTGAAGACAGTAGTTCTTGAAGACAGTAGTGACTTCAAGGTTAGTCGTTTTCCCACTCTTCACGACCCACCAGATCACCAATGCGATCGCGCAATAAAAAATTGCATCGTTCCAGTTCGCATTCAACGCAAGCCCATTCGCGTGCTGGGATGTACTGGCACAGGATGTAAATGGGTTGTTGCCGACTAACTTTACCTTTGCGGACGAGTTCGCGGGCTTCGTCCTGAATCATGTTGAGAGAATACTGTGCAGATTGAAGCATAATCACCCTTTTAAATGGCTAATGGAGTGTGGTGCAAAACTGATGGCTCATTTGGCGCAACTCAAAGTTGCTGTAGAAATAGAAATAGGTAAAAAGTGAGGCTTAAATTTAGTAGCGGTAGGATTGTAATCGTCTATACTGAACCGATTTCATTTTCGCGCTATTCACTCTTTGATTGTATTAAGATCCGTTGAAAAAGTCATCAAATCCTCACTAGATTTCTCATCACTTTGGCATTGAAGCCCTCAACGTTCCGTGAATTCAAGGTTAAATTTAAGGTTTTGTTGCGATAGATTAAAAAATGCTATGAGACTCATAAGCATACCTCACACCCTTTCCGGGCGCGGTGATCTCTGTCGCCTCTCGTAATAGAGGGTTCGCTTTACCCTCGATCGAGCACTAAAGCCTTAACAAGCCCTTGTTTTTCCTGTATTTGTTTGTCTTGTAAAAAATGGCGTTTGCAACATAGCTCGACTGCAAGTTCAAGCGCCGCTCTCATGCTGGATGCGTCTGCTTTTCCCTGACCTGCAAGATCAAACGCTGTCCCATGATCGGGTGATGTACGCACAAAGGGTAAGCCGATCGAGGTATTGACGGCGCGATCGAACGCCATCAATTTCACCGGAATTAACCCCTGATCGTGATACAGCGCTAGATAAGCATCCGCAGCGTTAGCACTCGAAGCTGGCAAATCCTCCTGCCTTCCTCTAACGTTATTAACTCCTGCCTTGCTTGTGGAGTCAACAACGTTACCCTCTGCCTTCTGCCCTCTGCCTTCTGCCTTCTTACCATCAAACCACGCCTGCCCTGGCTTCACCCACAGCGTATCAGGCGGCACAAGACCTTCCAGCGTCAGGTGAGGGAACTGCAAGCGCATCGATCGCAGCCAGGGGATCAACCAGTCTTGTTCTTCCTGCCCCAGTTTGCCCTGCTCACCACTGTGAGGATTCAATCCCGCGATCGCAATGCGGGGAGCCTCTACCCCAAAATCGTGTTGCAGGCATTCGATTAAGAGTTCGAGCTTACGCGTCAGGAGTGCGGGCGTAAGGGCATCTGCGACTTGACGCAGGGGAATGTGCGTGGTGGCAAGCAGCGTCCGCAAAACCCAGCCAGTATGCGGCGATCGCGCGACAAACAGCATCCCAAAGCGATCAACGCCTGCCCGTTCTGCTAAGAGTTCCGTTTGCCCAGGGTAGGCATGTCCGGCGGCGCTCCATGCGGCTTTAGAGATGGGTCCCGTCACAATTCCGTGGAACGTTCCTGCCATTGCCTGCGCGATCGCCGTTTCAAGATAGCGAAAACTGGCAGCACCACTGGCAGCGCTTTCGTGTCCCAAAAGAATGGTTTCCATAGAAGGAAGCGGCACATCGAGAACGTTCAGCGTGTCTGGGTGTGCCAGGGCAAGTTGTGGATCGCGCGATCGTAGATGTTGGTAGGTTGTGTCCAGGAGCGATCGACTTCCAACAATGGTGACATCACACTCTCCAGGCGGCATTGCCAGCGCCTTAAGTGCTACTTCTGAACCAATGCCTGCTGGATCACCCAGTGTGACAGCTAATTGAGGGCGAAAAGAAGTCGGGTCAGACATGATTGATATTCATTCTTACAGCACCTTGAACTACTGTAGCGAGACTCTGCATAGTATCGCTCATCCAGGATATAGGTTGATTGACCGTCTGTAGAGACATTACATGTCACGTCCCTACTCAACCACAGGATCGCATCACCCATCTTTCTACGCTTTAGCCATCACGTCATCCAATTCAGCATAGTCGGGTAGGGTTGTGTCGATCGCCCTACCAGATCGCAACACCATGCGATCGTGCTGTGAACGGGATAACAATTCGCTATAGCGGCGTGCCTTGAATACCACCAGATCGGCTGGTAGCCCTACCCCAATGCGCCCTACGGTAGGCAGCCCCATCAAGTCTGCCGGATTGGAGGTGATGGCGCGACACCACGACCCATAGGGCTGATCAAGGTGAGCAATCTTCACTGAGAGGCTAAAGACCTGTAACCCATCGTGATCCCCAAAGCCATGAAACGGGTCGCGGCAGTTGTCGCTGGCGATCGCCACGGGTACGCCTGCTTGTTTTAACTCGTGTAGCAACGTCACGCCTCGCCAGCGAGGGGTACGTCCCGTTTGCCGATCTTGCAAATACAAATTACACATGGGCAGGCTGACAATGCCAATGCCTGCTTCTTTGACCAGGGCGATCGTCCTCTGAGCCGTTTCGGGATCTTGCACCGCTAAGCTACAGCAGTGTCCACAGACAACTTGACCTTGAAATTGGTGTCGAATGGCGGTTTCAGCAATGATACGCAGGGTAATGGAATGGGGATCGTTGGTTTCGTCTGCATGAAAGTCCAAATTCAGGTTACGTGCTTTTGCCAGGGTAAAGGCACGATCGACCTGTGCTTCAATCTCTGGATTCATGTAGGCAACGCCACCCAGGATGCCCTTCGCATCAGCCACATGATCGGCAAGCTGCTCGCCCTCCGGCGTAAGGTAGTAATCCAACGACACCAGAGATGCCGCCTGCAAGATTAAGCGATCGCTCCAGGCGGTTTGGAGCGCTTTAAAAATACCGAAACTGATGTCTCCCTGCTCACCTGAAGCGTCAATGTGAGTGCGGAGAGCCTTGGTGCCGTGGGCATAGCTGCATTTCAGCCCAAACTCCATCCGACGATACACATCGTCTGCATCCCAATGTTTTTGAGCATCAGCCTGGATGGTGTCGATCGCGCCATCAAACGTGCAGTCGGGATTTGGGGTGCGCTCCCAGATATGCCCCTTGTCTAGATGCGTGTGCAAATCTGCAAAGCAAGGAAACACAATACCGCTACCAAGGTCAACCGAAGGACTGCCTTCAGGAGTTGTTCCGGCTGGGGCGATCGTGGCAATGACTCCATCAACAATTTCAAGATCGACGAGTTGAAAGTCGTCACCAAAAGGTCGTTGTGCTTCCAAGGCAAGAGCGGACGCAGTTGCAAGAGGCGTTAATAAGGGCAGCGGAATGTGAGCATTTCTGAGCCAATAGCGATCGCAAACCGGAATCATGAACACTGTCTCGATAGATGAGGAATCGTAGAGGGTTGCTGGGCTTAACCATTGAGTAAGCATTCCCCATAAAAAGGCAGGGTGAGCCAAAGCCCACCCTACAATCATGCTTGATGATTGAACGCGAATAAGTGTCGGTCTAAAGCTAGACTGCCGCGAAGTATTCCTTCGACTTCTTCGGATCGGGGTTCATCGTCGCATCACCAGGCTTCCAACCAGCGGGGCAGACCTCATCGGGGTGAGACTGCACATACTGAATGGCTTGCAGGGTTCGCAGAGTTTCATCAACACTCCGACCAAAAGACAGGTTGTTGATGGTGGAATGCTGAATAATACCGTCTCTATCAATGATGAATAGACCGCGCAGAGCAATACCTGCATCAGGGTCGAGTACATTGTAAGCGCTGCTCACTTCTTTCTTGATGTCGGCAACAAGAGGATAGTTGAGGTCGCCCACGCCACCGCTCTTACGATCGGTTTGAATCCAGGCGAGGTGCGAAAATTCGCTATCCACCGAAGCACCCAGAACCTCAGCGCCCAGTTGTTTGAATTCATCATAGCGATCGCTGAATGCTGTGATTTCGGTAGGGCAAACAAAGGTAAAGTCGAGTGGGTAGAAGAAAAGCACAACGTACTTGCCACGGTATTCAGACAATTTAATCGTCTTAAACTCTTGGTCTACCACAGCCGTTGCTGTGAAGTCGGGAGCCGATTGCCCAACGCGCAAGCATCCTTCTTGAGTCATGAGATAGTAGTCTCCTAGTAGTGGGTGCTTCTTGATCGGGCAGCACACGTTGTTACAGAGTAGTTGCTGCGTCAGAAGTACACAGTTTTCTGCTCACAACGGCTGACCCCTTACAAACTGTTACAACTATATCATAGTCATAACGATTTTGAGTAAGGGGTTTGCAAAGGCGAGTGAGGCGATTTTGAACTGTGACGATGATGGATACAGCAGAAGGCAGGAGGCAGGAGGCAGGATGCAGAAGGGGAGGACGCGGAGACGCGGTGACACGGTGACACAAACAACTCAAACCTCTTTCCCTACACGCTACACCCCACACCCCACACCCCCTTCTCCGCATCGGCGTTCCCACGGTGAAGAGACGCTAGGAGAATCAGTCTGCTGTGCCAGTTTGCGTGTAGTGCAGACTGATGACCGACCTTCTGCCTGAAAGTAGGTTTAAACTGACGGGTGAGACTTTTGAAGAAGGCGAAGGACGCAATGAGTGACCAAACCTCAGACCACTTGACGCAGCTTGAACAGCGGATGCAACGTCAGGATCAGACAATTGCCCAGATTCATGAAATTCTACTGTTGGTAGCTCAAAGCAATCAACAGACTCAGCAAACACTGGAACGTACAGCGCGACAGCAGGAAATCAATACGCAGGAAATCGCTGAGTTAAGGTCTATCATGCGCGATCGTTATGGCAACGGGCAGACACCCCAGTGAGTGGTTGATGCGTTTCTTTGAGGATGGCTAAAAGCTTATGGCGTAACCCGACTGGCGATCGGCATCCGCCAACCTGTACCAAAGGCGCGATCGGTTACTTTGAGCACTGGGGGAGCCTGTCGCCGCTTGAATTCAGCCCGTGTCACCAGTTTCACAACTTTCTGCACAATTTGAGCGTCATACCCTGCTGCCACAATTTCATCTGCGGTTTGATGGTTGTGGATCAAGCGCGTCAGAATGTCATCCAACGTATCGTAATCGGGGAGTGAGTCCTGATCGACTTGCCCAGGCTTGAGTTCAGCGCTGGGAGGCTTGGTGAGGATGTTAGTGGGAATAATTTCAAAGGCTAAAGGATTAAGGCTAAAGGATAAAATGGCATCCTGATTTAGCCTTTCTCCCTTATCCTTTATCCTTTCATTCAACCATCGACAGAGGGAATAAACGCGGGTTTTGGGCACGTCGGCGATCGCGGCTAATCCACCGTTCATATCGCCATACAAGGTGCAGTAGCCAACCGCCATCTCAGATTTGTTGCCTGTAGAAAGCAGCAGGTGTCCAAACTTGTTGGAGATTGCCATCAACAGGTTGCCACGAATCCGTGATTGGATGTTTTCTTCTGCCAAGCCAAACTCGGTGTCTGCAAACAGATGGGCAAAGGTCTGGTCATACGCCTGCATCAGGTTGCCGATCGGTAAGGTTTCGGTTTGAATACCCAGGTTTTCCGCCAGCGCCAACGCATCCTTTATCGAATGATCGGAACTGTAGGTGGAGGGCATCAGGACACCCAGCACGTTTTCATGTCCCACTGCGGCAACGGCGATCGCGGCTACCAATGCGGAATCAATGCCTCCACTTAAGCCAATTACCACCTTTGAGAAGCCACACTTTTGGGCATAGTCCCGCACACCTAAAACCAAAGCACCCCAGATTTCAGCATCTTCACTCTCCGGCAAGGCGTGAATCACACCCGACTCCAAGTCGCCATCCTGAAACTCCAGCAGGACGAGATCGGCTTCAAAAGCATGGGCGCGGCACACCAACTCTCCCTGACGGTCAAAGGCAACGCTACAGCCATCAAAAATCAGGTCATCGTTCCCACCCACCTGATTGGCATAGATGACAGGTTGAGCAAATCGCACCGCACTATGCTTTAACATCGCTTCACGGATTTTCTGCTTGCCCACACTGTAAGGAGACGCGGACAAATTGATGGTGAGATCCACATTCTGCTGCGCCAACTCGGCGATCGGATTTACCGTGTAGCTCCGTTTGCCCCAAAACTCTTCATCGTTCCACAGGTCTTCGCAGATAGTAACGCCGATGCGGAGGGAGGAGGTGAGGGGTGAGGAGTGAGGGGTGAGGAGTGAGGGGGAAGAGTTTTGAGTTATGAGTTTTGAATTATGAGTTAATTCTGCCTCCTGCCTCCTAACTTCTGACTTCTGACTCCTTCTAATGCTCTTAGCTCCTGCTTCGCCTGTAGAGCCAATCACGTTAACTCCTGACTCCTCTCTCCTCTCTCCTCTCTCCTCTCTGTCCCCTCCTGCCTCCTGCAATTCCAACACAAAATGATTCGCCTCTCTTCCCGGCTCAAAGTAGCGGTCTTCGTCGAATACGTCATAGGTGGGCAAAAGACGCTTGTGGAAGATTTGCTGAATTTTGCCGTCTTCCAGGAGTGCCATGCTGTTGAAGAGGGGTTTGCCACCTTTTAGTACGGCATGGGGATTTACCTCGACGGTGCCAACCAGGACGATGAGCGATCGCGGCAAGTCGTGCGCCAACTGTTCCAAGGTTTCTGACATAGAAGCCACAAAGCCGGGGTTGAGCAACAAATCGCGGGGTGGGTAGCCGCACAGCGAAAGCTCTGGTGTAAGCAAGAGGCGTGCGCCCTGATCGGCAGCTTGTTGTGCAGCAGCCAGAATTTTTTGAGCGTTGCCTGTCAGATCGCCAATAGTTGGATTAAGCTGTGCGATCGCAATTTTCATAGGTCAAGCTTTGAGTTTGATGTGGATTTGCTTAGCAGCGGGATTCTTGTCGTGGGGGATTTCTTTAACCTCAAACAGGTCAGTGGCTCGAATCAAGCTTCCGAGCTTTTCATAGCCATAATTGCGTTGGTCAAAGGAGGGTGAAATCTTAGTGAGCTGTGCCCCAAACGAGCCTAAATTTGCCCAGCCATCTTCTTCGGCGATCGCTTTATAGGCATCTTTGAGTAAAGCAACAAATTCACGATCGCGCTTCAAAGCTTGGCTATTTAAGGCTTCTGGCTTTTGGCTAGAGCTGTCTTTCGTTGAACTTTTAGATTCTTTCTCGATTACGCTGTCAGACGCACTGACTGTCACCGTTTCGTCCGATCGTCCTAAAATTTCAGTGTAGATAAACTTATCACAAGCGCTGATGAAGGCTAGCGGCGTTTTTCGTTCACCAAATCCATAGACAAGCAACCCAGATTCCCGAATACGACTGGCAAGCCTGGTAAAATCACTATCGCTTGAAACAATACAAAAGCCATCAAAATTGCGCGTGTAAAGCAAATCCATCGCGTCGATAATTAAAGCGCTATCGGTCGCATTCTTGCCTGTTGTATAGCGAAATTGCTGCATGGGTTGAATCGCAAACTTGTTGAGCTTATCTTTCCATTTACCAAGCTGAGTATTCGTCCAATCCCCATAAATCCGCTTCACATGAGACGTGCCATACTTTGCCACTTCTTTCAGCAATGCCTCAATCAAATCCGCATTGGCATTATCCGCATCGATCAGCACAGCAAGGCGATCGGACTTAAATTGCACTTCTCTACTCATAATCATAATTTTAAGAAACTATTTTACTGAGTCTAAAATATCTAAATCTTTATCTACTAGACAATCAACAACTTCAATATCAACTTGATCAAGCTTACTTTCATCAACTTGATTTAATTGTTCACCTCTTGTATGGTAAATAGGTAGAGTACTTCCTTCTGCCTTAACTCCTATAGCGGCTGGAACGTTTTCTGCAACCCATCTCCAAAACTTAATTACTCCAATTGTCGAAGGCACTCTTACTGAAACAAATCTTGGACTGCCAGAAGGAGTATATTCATCTAGTTGTATTTTATAAACCTTAGAGCCTTTGGCAGTAAACTTTGCGCTGCTTGCTGCGAGTTCTGCTGGGCTAACATCTGGTAAGCCAAGCTTATGGGCGCAACGAACTTTAACATAATGGTGTAAAATTTTGTCAACTTTATCCTGCTTTATTTCTTCCTCAGAACGCTCACTCTGATTTTCTTCGTGGTCTTGAGATGAGGGAATTAAAATTTCTGTATGGCGCGATTGGTCTAAACCATTCAACATAAAACGAATTGACTGATCTTCTAGTTCTAAGACTTCGTAAGTCAAAAATTCAATGTTTAAGAAGCTATATTTTTGATCGATTAAATTGTGTTCGTGGTATGTAGGAGCAATCGCAATGAGGCGAACGGGAAGATCGTAATTTATTTCTGAAACAAATGGTTTTTCGGTGATGAGGCGATCGTAATAGCGTGTGAGTTGCTGGACAATGTAGCGGTCTGTCGTATTCTTTAGTTCAAGTATAGTTAACTGTTTAGCTTCATCAACGGCTAAAATATCGCATATATCTTGTTTAATGGCATATTGACGCTTTAAACCTCGAAGCGAAAACAGCTCATGCAAGTGAACCCAAACAAAATCTTCTAAATCTCGTTCGCTTTTGAAGAAAAGCTTTTTCTTGCGTCGATGTAGCATTGGAAATATTATTTCTAACAACTAACAACCAAAAACTAGATAAACACCAGCGGTTTATCTTTTAGCGGTGCAAACGCTTCAGCATCAAAGCGATACAGGCTTGCGGGTCTGCCTGCTCCTCTAGACGCTTTTACGCCTGTGTCGGAGAGAAAGCCCATCTTGAGAAGGCGCGATCGAAAGTTGGAATAATCGGAAAAGTTTTCGCCTAAAACGGTTGTATAGAGCTGGTATAAATCGCTGAGGGTGAACAATTCGGGTAGAACGTCAAACGCTACGGGGCTGTATTCAAGCTTGTTTCGCAGGCGGCGATGACCGTACTCCAGCACTTCGTTGTGGTCAAAGGCGAGTTGGGGCACTTGCTCCAGAGGATACCAGGCAATACCGCTCACCCCATCGGCAATGAGTTCGGCTTCGGCAAAACGCACCAGGGCAAAGTAGCTAACCGACAAATAGCGAACGCCGTAGCTGTCCATCGATTCACGCGGGTCGCGGTTTGGTCCGCCAAAGGTGTAAAGCTGCTCCAAATAGAGGTTTCGGGCGCGTATTTTTTCTGCCAGGATGCGATAGGCGGCATCTTCCAGCGATTCGCCACGGCGTACCAGGGTGCCAGGGAAGCTCCATTGCCCCAGAAAGGGGTCTTCTTGCCGCATCACCAGCAGCACCAGCAGCCGATTTTGCGCGGTATCAACGGAAAAAATCACGTTGTCCACGCCCACCTTAAAGTCTGCAAGAGCGAAGTCTGCAAGGGCGCGATCGCCCAAGGGTTGAGTTAGTGAATGGGCTGTTTTTCTTTGGGCGCGGTCTGGCATGGGTATAGGTGTTCCCGGTGGATATAAGCTTCGATGGGAGGTGTTAAAGCATCGGTGTCTCCATGCTCACGATACGCGGTGGAGGATGTATCGAGACCCGTCAAATCGGCGATCGTCAGTCGTGCGCCCCTTCGCCTTAATTCTGCCAGAGCCATTTCGTTTGGGACGAATCCTGGTCGTGGAATGATCAGTAACTTCACGCGTTCTAGTAATGCTTCACTTTGGTACCAGTTGGGCAGTTGGTAAATCAAATCAGATCCAATCACTAAGGTGAAACTCGCCTCTTTCCAAAGAGATTCAGCCACTTCGAGCGTGTGAATGGTACGGGATTTGCTGAGTTCTGGATAAAGCTGCAAGTTATGCCGTGGTGGGTTGATGTCATCAATTAATAGTTGCAGCATTGCCATCCGATGGAGCAGCGGCGTTTGATGCGACTTAAAGGGATTGTCGGCTGCCCAAACCGCCACACGATCGAAATGCTGCGACAACCAAACCAAAATTGCTTGATGTCCTGCGGTCGGTGGATCGGCGCTGGTGCCAAAGAGAGCAATGGTGAGCATGGAGCTAGTTGTTGGTTGTTGGTTGTTGGTTGTTAGACAAGAGGGCATTAGAAATGGGTTCCAACCTCTATTTCTGGCGTTTGCGTTGGGTGGTGGCGATGAGGTTGAGTAAGGCGGTGGAGGGTTCGACGGGAAGGGAGACCGGTGCGTGAATTTGACGAATTGGGGCGGAAAGGCTGGCGACGGATTGGGCGGTGCGTTGGGCGATCGTCTTTAGCGATTCTGATGGATGCAAGCGTTGACCGTTTTGCATAACGAGGTGCATTAGGGGGAGTGGGGTGTGGGGTGTGAGGTGTGGAGAAGTTGTTAGTTTTTGGTTGTTAGTTGTTAGTGACGACTCACCTTTCGACTCCTGACTCCTGACTCCTGACTCCTCTCTCTTTCCTTCTGCCTCCTGCCTCCTGCCTTCTGCCTCTTGACTTCCCCCTTCTTCCATCAACCCCAACCGATCGCCCACTGCTTGCCCCTGCTCATAGCGGCGAAAGATCTGTTTGCGTCCTGGATAGGTTGCTTTGTTTGTTGATTCTTTCATCACGGGAATGCCATCAATTTCTACCAGTTTATAGACTCCGTTTACGGGCACGCCTGTTACCAATTGGGTTCCCAAGCCATAGCCATTGATGCAGGCTCCTGCGGCGTTGAGTTGAATAATTTTGGCTTCATCTAAATCACCGCTGGCGAAAATGGGGACATCTGGTAGGAGTTGGCGCACTTCTTTGGATAAGGCTGCAAGGTCGCCAGAATCCAAGCGAACGCCAGCCAGTTCTATTTCATGCTGTTGCAATTGGGTGGCGAGCTGTTTGGCGGCGGCGATCGTGTCATAGGTGTCAATCAGCAGCGGCGCACCGGGAAAGTAGCGATGAAAGGCGGTAAAGGCTGCTGCTTCGCTGCCTTCGGTTGCCGCTAATGCCATTACCAAAGCATGTGCCATTGTGCCTACAGGTTTACGTCCCAGTTTTAGCGCTGCCAGGACGTTAGAGGTTGCATCCAGACCTCCTGCCAACGCTGCACGGGCTGCCCACAGCGAGGCTTGGGGACTAAAGGCTCGTCGTGTACCAAATTCAAATAAGGTTGCTTGTGCGCCTGCCACATCCCGTAACCGGGCGGCACGAGTGGCGATCAAGGTCTGATAGTTGAGCGTATTCAGCAAGTAGGTTTCGACGATTTGTGCCTGCCAAAGAGGTGCTTCGATCCGCAGCAGGGGTTCATTGGCAAAGACAACTGTGCCTTCGGGAACAGCCCACACATCACCAGTAAACCGATTTTCGGCTAGTAGCGACCAGAAGCGATCGGGCGCATGGGTAAAGATCCCACTCGCCTGCAACGCTTCAACCTGCGCTGAATCGAACGAAAACTGCTCCAGGTACGCCAACGCCTGTTCCAAACCCATCGCTACTAAATAACCGAAGTTTTGCGGTAGACGACGGGCAAAGAGTTCAAAACTGGCGCGTCGCTGATCCAACCCTTCACCGACGTAACAAGCGGTCATGGTGAGCTGATAAAGATCGGTGAGTAAGCTGTAGTCCTGTGGCAACAGGGTCAGCAGTCGATCATCAATGAGCGTGTTGGAAGGCGATCGCAGGTTAGTCATAGGGCGTGCGGTTGTATGTGGTGCGATCGCAGCAGGGAGCAACCCGCTGCTGAAGTTGGCATTAAAGCACTGTTTCGCTGCATTATTTCTCTGCACTACTTCTATACATTGACAGTTGTGCGATCGCCAATGGCTTCGCGGAATCAACTTGCGGATGCATAACCGCATTATAGTTAAAAAAACCAAAATCGACAACGTTACAGAAAAGGTTAAGGCGTATTTTTTCCCGTTGACTCGTCAAAACCGCCTTTAAATCCAGTAAGCTAGCGCTTCTTTCACCATTTAAACACGCTGATTTTATAGTGAATTCTAATAAAAGCCAGAACAAGGCTTCTCCTCTGCCTCTAGTACAGCCTCGTTGTCTCGACAGAGATCGTGGTAGAAGCTGTACACCAGCGTGACCGTAGCGTTCATGCAAAGCACCTGCCTTCTGCCCCTCTGCCCCTCTGCCTCCCGTCTCCTGTCTCCTTGTCTCTCAAAATTTTCCTAAGCGGTGAAACCAGACTATAAACAATTAATTCAAACTAGCATTAACGCTTTTTTCCTCGGCATAATTAGAGTGTCGCGACAGATACTTTCGCAAACAGATAGCGCTACGTTGCAACGGCGATTGCTTGTTTGTCGTTTTGAATGAAGTGATGTTTCTTTGAGGGATGCTTATGTCTATTTTTAAGCAGCTTGACCATGTTGTTGAGTATTTTTCCGGTGCGTTTGTACGCATTTTTGGTCCCAACGACGATTCCTATCCAGCAACGGGTGTGCAACCGTTTGATGGCACACCAATGAAAAAGCATAAATCATTCGACTGACTGAATGAGCAGACGTTTGTTGTGCTTTGATACATTGATTGAGTTCCAATATTCTGCGATCGACGCATAGCGTCAGCGCGTTTTTCGATAAGGTTTTACTGCTTGTACCTGATCGGGCTGGTGAAGTGCTTCCACCTCAAACTTCACCAGCTTTTTATGCTTTGTTACGTGAAAGCTGTACCGCTAAGTGATGTCTTTTCAAGTCAATCGTTCTCGGCTGACAATACCAGACCATTGCGCTTTCTTTTCACGGCTACGACGATAGGAAAAAAAGCGATCGGGCGTTTGGTACGTGCAATATGGGGCGATCGCAATTTGGTCTGCACTCATACCCAGTTGCTCTAACTGCAATGCATTGATACGCCGTACATCTAACCGTACTCGCCCTGGTTCTGGGTCATCTAGTAGGGGCGAATCTGCTAACTGACGCAACGTTGCCAGTAGAGTGGCGGTGTCTTCAGGGGCGATCGCCACCACGGTCGCTCCCACTTCAGCCGCGACATGTTCCGACACTTGATACACGTCGCCCGCGATCGCGGGTCCCATTGCCACCCGCAAATTTTTTACTTCGCTACCCTGCTCTCGTAAACGGGCGATCGCCTGAGGAACAACTTTTAGCGACGTGCCTCGCCAGCCTGCATGAACCGCAGCAACGTGTCCCGTCACGCGATCGGCAATCAGCACGGGCGTACAATCGGCGCTACACGCCCACACCGCTTGATTGGTCTGCTCTGTTACTAGCCCATCGGCTGGCGGAAGTTCGGCATCGGCTGTGTGTGCTTCAACGTCAGACGGTGCCAAAACCGTATTACCATGCACTTGCTTCGCACGATAGGCGTGTGCAGTAGGATGTAGCACTCTGGTCAGGTCAGCGGGCGATCGCGGCCAAAATTGCTGGGTAAAAAAGCCATGCGACCACGGCTCTAGCAAGCTACAGGTGAGATAGGGCAAATCGTTCCAGGTGTGCCAGTGCCAGGTATGCATAAGAGGAAAGGCGTAAGAGGGAAAGCGAAGAGGAGAGGCGTAAGAAGAAAGGTCATGTAAGAGGGAAAAGCGTAAGAGGAAAGGCGATGTGAGAGGCAAACAAGACTGATCACCGTATTCTTGTTGAGGAAGGTTTTAAAAAGCCGGGTACAATGGTCGGGGCTGGAGGTGACGCATTAGTTGTGAAGCCCCAAAGCGTAGGTTTGATGCTGAATCGACGTGTCGAGCGTCAGTTGAGTCCTACAGCTTCCAGTCTAAAGTCCCTTGTTCGTACCGTGTAAAACATCGGTTTTGCTGGAACTAACTAGCCCGTTTGAACGACCGGATTGCTGGGGTGCGTCGTCGATTCAGCTCAGAGACCTCGCGGTATCAGCCTTGTCGCGCCCGTTCCAACACACAGGCTAGGGGCTAGAACCCTTGCTGAAAGTAACGTGTAGTCGTAATTGATGACAGCCCCTAGTGCTTTAACGATAGCCCCTCAGGAACTGCAAATGACTCCAAACGCTCACCAAACGCTGCTCCATTCTCGCTGTAATGCCCTTTTTCTCCGTGGACTTGGTTTGCTGGGTGGGTTCGGTCTCTTGAGTGGTGGCATGGTGCTAGCGCAGGAGGCAGTCACAACCCCGATCGCGCCATCCTCTCCCGAACCAGCCACAGCGGTGAGTCCTGCCGCGATCGCCCCTTCTGTAGCACCACAGACGCTAGAAGTTACGCCTGCTGTGGCGATCCCTGCCGTGCCAGAGCCGATCATCATGCAGCCCAGCCGTGTGAATCCTACTGCCACGCAGCCCAAAGCGTCTACTGCTCGCCCAGAAAGCAGTGGCTATGATGCACCCACATCAATTGTGCTAACAGAGCGGTCTACCGGGTGTCGTGCGGTCTTGCGCGGTGGACAACTCTTGGACGGAAGCCCCTGCACGCTGGACAGCCGTTGGCAAGCCGCTAATGCACCTGCACCCCGCAGCCTACCAGCCGTCAGCGTAGCTTCTTTGGGGATAACAAGCCTTGGCACGATCGCGACACCAACCTGGCAAGCCTATTACAACCGGACGGCGCGACCACCAGGACGGCTGGGCAATGGCAATATTAGCCTGGTTTTTCCACTCTCGATTCCGGCTCCTATTTCGTCGATCTTTGGTTGGCGCACCCATCCCATTACCGGATCGCAGCGGCTTCATTCGGGTACCGATTTAGCGGCACCTCTGGGCACACCTGTGCTGGCAGCGTATGCGGGTAAAGTGGCGATCGCAGATTTTCTTGGCGGCTACGGACTGGCAGTGGCGATCGATCACAACAAAGGCACCCAAGAAACCGTTTATGCTCATCTTTCCGAAATCTTCGTCAAGCCCGGAGAATGGGTGAAACAGGGGATGGTGATTGGGCGTGTGGGCAGCACCGGGTTGTCTACAGGACCGCACTTGCACTTTGAATTTCGCCAACTCACGCCGGAGGGCTGGGTCGCAATGGATGCTGGAGCGCAGTTAGAGTACGCTTTAGCACAGTTAGTCAGAGCGGTGCAAATCGCTCAAGCAAAGGCAGCAGCACCTAAGGGTTAGCCTCAACACGATCGCGTCTCAAGAAATCGCGTCTCCAGCGGATTAAATAACTCGCGTAGGTTGGGTTGAAGCATGAAACCCAACATCAATGGAGGCGTTGGGTTTTGTAAACTCAACCCAACCTACAAAAATTGGTGTCATTTAATTCTCATTCCTAAGCCTGCTCCAGCAGGGGTGAAGTAAGGACGATGGGAGCGTTGAGATGACGCGCGATCGCGGCTAGCAGGGTTTCCATCTCATAGGGCTTACAAACGTAGTCGTCACAGCCAGCCGCCGTAGCAAGCTCTTGATCAAGCGATCGAGCCATTGCGGTAACGGCAATAATTGGGATTGCCTCCGTCTGAGAGGTTTGCTTCAAAGCCCGCGCCACCTCAAGACCATCCATTGTCGGTAGCATGATATCGAGCAAGATCAAATCTGGCACATATGTTTGAGCCAGGGAAATGGCTGTTTGCCCATCCTGTGCGCTAATCACGGTGCAGTCAAGCAACTGTAGCAACTGATAGTTAAGCAGCAGAAGGTTATCTTGATCGTCATCCACCACTAAAATTCTTACCGGAGCGCCAGGTTCAGGAAAGCGCGGGCAGTCCATACTCTTTTCAGCCATACTCTACTCAGTAAAGATTTAGATTGCTCAGGATCGTGAATTTAATCACATGAAATTCTGCGTAGGATGCCGTATAGCCGTTCCAGCATTCCAGAAAAGCGTAACGTAACGCATCACCTCTAGGCTTTGATGCGTCACGGCTAGCGACTTTAGAAAAGCCATGCCGTAGCTTGCTTCTCGAAGAGTAGGCTTTACACATCCTACAAAATTCGGTGTTATTTAATTCTCGTTCCTTAGCAATCTCTGAAGAAGATCGGACGAAACTCCTCAAGCGGCTAACTGGCGCTTTTGGCTGCTCATCGTGATATGTAACCAGGTTGCGCTTCTCTGTGGGTCAACTCGATGGATGCCAACAGGGCACAAGCTGGTGAAGTCAATGTATATGCTTAGGTTTACATAATTAGACTACGATCTTACCGCACGCGGCTCTAAAGTAAATACTCTCTACGTGAGAATACGGCTTGGATGTGGCTTGGAGTTTTTCTAGCAACAAAGAATTATTGGTCGCTATTTTCGTTGCTAGCAGATATAGAATAAGCGAAATCCCTCTTAGGGTAGATAGCTAGAACGATTTGGTTTCGTCTATCTACCTGGTAGAGATTAGTTTGTCACTGCTGGTTATGGTCGATACATTGCCTACGAAGGGTCAGATTGAACGATCGCTCTCACAACGGATTCAAGCACTCTACCGGAGCCAGCTTGGACATCGCTTGAGTCTGGTTGACTGCGAGCTATTGGAGACAAAGATTGCGATCGTCCTGGAAAAATCCGTTACCCAGCCCGAACAACTCTTAGCGGAGCAGGGTAAACACGAACTGGTTGAACAACTCCGTTCTGAACTGGATGATGCCATTCAGCCGCAACTTAAAGCCTTGATTGAAGAAGTCGTTGGGGTTGAGGTGATTGACTTACTGAGTGATGCCACCGTTGCAACTGAGCGAACAGGAATCATTGCGATCCTTGCAGAAGCTCCCAACCTCCGAGATACGGCTAACAAAGCAACGCCTCAGGCTCCAATTTCGACAAAATAAGCGCGATCGCAGCAAGGCGGCAAATGTCGGTTAGACTGTCCTTTTAGTGTATGACTGAAGGCTCGAATCTGCTTGTGCTGCCTCTGGATGCTTCTGTAACAACCGCAAAACAAGTGCGCTACCGCAGTGAAATCAATCAGTTGTTTGCTGAAGATCACGCGGCGCACAACTGGTATCGGTTTGTGCTTTCGTTTCCGCCCCATCTCGTGCGTGATTATCTGCAACGGTTTGGCATCACGTCAGAGCAGCGGGTACTCGATCCCTTCTGTGGCACGGGCACAACGGTAGTAGAATGCAAAAAACTTGGCATTCCTAGCGTTGGGGTTGAAGCCAACCCAATGGCGCACTTTGCGGGACGGGTTAAAACGAATTGGCACCCTGACCCCGATCGCCTGCTGAATCATGCCAAACAGATCGCTGATGATGCCCTTGCAGCACTTACTCCAGCAGAAGAACCCGGTTCGCTTGGAGCCGCCCCGCTGCGATCGCTCAACGACGAGCAAGCCGCGCTGATTCTCAAGAACTCAATCAGTCCGCTTCCGTTGCATAAAACACTGGTGCTGTTGGAACACCTGACGCAGAAAGCAACCGCCCCTTACTACGACCACGAACGGTTGGCATTAGCCAAAGCCATTGTGAACTCGATCAGCAATCTGCACTTTGGTCCTGAAGTGGGCGTAGGACGAGCTAAGGCTGATGCGCCAGTGGTGGAGTGCTGGCTAGAGGCGATCGCAACAATGGCAAACGATCTGCGGGAGTTAAAGTCGTGTTCTCCTGTAGAGGCGATCGTGCATCATGCCGATTCGCGCCAGCTAGTGAACGTGCTGGAACCCTGCTCTATTGATGCGGTGATTACTTCGCCCCCCTATCCCAACGAAAAGGACTACACCCGTACTACTCGCCTAGAATCTGTCTTGTTGGGCTTTATCAACACGAAGGCAGATCTGCGGGCACTCAAGCAAGGGCTGGTGCGATCGAATACGCGCAATGTGTATGCCGCCGATGAAGACGATCGCTGGGTGACGGATCATGCCGAAGTGCAGCGGATTGCCAACGAAATTGAAGCGCGACGACTGGCGTTGGGCAAAACGAGCGGCTTTGAACGACTCTATGCCCGTGCGACTAAACTTTATTTTGGCGGGATGGCGCGTCATCTGGCAGAACTGCGGCAGTTCTTGCGTCCCGGTGCTCAGCTTGCCTACGTGGTGGGTGATCAGGCATCCTATCTGCGCGTCATGATTCGGACGGGACAGCTTTTGGCTGACATTGCGCGATCGCTCGGCTATGAGGTGCTGGCGATCGACCTCTTTCGCACTCGCATTGCCACCGCAACCAATGAACAGATGCGTGAAGAAGTGGTAGTTTTACGATGGAATAGATGAAGCCAAGCCACATAGACCTCGGAGATCCTAAAGACCTCCGAGGTCTGAAGAACGATGATTCTTTAGCCCCTAGTTCTATGACCGATACGCCCACCACCCCAACTCCTCGCGCTGGTACGAAGACGGAACATACGTTGACATTGCCTCAAGGGGAACTGCGCTACACCGCTTCAGCCGAATGGCAAATTCTGTACGAGCAGGAAAAGCCCGTTGCCGAAATGTTTCATGTGGCGTACATCGCTAACGTGGAAGCAACCGTACCTCGATCGCTCACCTTCGTCTTTAATGGCGGTCCTGGAGCGGCTTCAGCGTACCTGCATATGGGCGCACTGGGACCAAAACGGATTGCGTTTGGTGAAAACGGTAGCCTGCCCAAACCACCCGTCCAGTTGGCAGATAACCTGGAAAGCTGGCTGAGCTTTACCGATTTAGTGTTCATCGATCCGATCGGCACAGGCTTTAGCCGCAGCTTACCGTCTGACAAAGCATCTGAAGAAAAAGAAAGTTCACCTGATTCAAAAACACCCAAAGAAACCGAGTTTTGGGAAGTTGAACGAGATCTAAAGTCATTGGGAGAATTTATTCAGCGGTTTCTCTCCCGTCAGAAGCGCTGGCTCTCGCCCATTTTTATTGCAGGCGAAAGCTATGGTGGCTTTCGGGTAGCGCGTCTAGCCCGCAAGCTACAGCAAGAATTTGGCATTGGGTTGTCGGGTGCCATTCTCATTTCGCCCGCGCTGGAGTTTAGCTTACTGGGTGGCAGCGATTATGACCTGACCGCCTGGGCGACCTTGCTGCCCTCCTTAGCCGCCTCAGCCGCGCATCACGATCGCGCTCAGTGGGCAGGCAATCCGGGTGATCTGCAAGCACACACCGCTGCTGCCGAACGCTTTGCCCTCAAAACCCTCATTCCCGTATTGGCAGCGGGAGACTTGAGTTCACCCGATGAGCGGCAGACGGCGTATCAACAGCTTGCCAGATTGATCGGCTTGCCACTCTCATTAGTAGAACGGCAGGGCGGACGGGTGGACATCGAAGTGTTTGCTCGTGAACTCTTGCGCGACCAGCAGCGGATTGTGGGGCTGTACGATGCGTCCTTGACCGCGATCGATCCCTTTCCCGATCGCATCCACTACGAGGGCATTGACCCCACCCTGGACGGCATCGATCGCCTATTCACAGGTGCCATTAACAGCCATCTGCGGGATACGCTTGCCATTGAAACCGATCTGTCGTATCACCTGCTCAACTACGAAGTCTTCAAAGCCTGGAAGTTTGACCTCAAAGGTGAGCTAAGGCAGGGGTTCATTGGTGCCGTAGACGATTTACGCGTTGGGATGACGCTCAATCCCTACATGCAGGTCTACATCACGCATGGCTTTTTTGATCTGGTCACACCCTATTTCGCCTCCAACCACCTGGCAGCGTTGATGAAACTCAACCCCGAACTGCGTCCCAATCTCACGTTGCAGCATTACGAGGGCGGTCACATGTTCTACACCTGGGAGCGATCGCGCCAGCAGTGGTTTACTGCCATGCAAGCCTTCTATCAACACGCGACGACATAAGGACGAAGAACGCTTCAGTACTTTAGTCATCAACTACTTCAGGAAGTCCGATTCATGCGATCGGTCAAGACCAACTCCTACGCTATGAGACATTGGTGAAGTCAATGGCTTCACCAGCCTTTCGTTTCACCAGCAAAGGAGTTGCCATGAAGATCAAGGTTGATTTAAGCACGCTCAAACAGCTCTCAAAAATTGAACTGTTTCTCTTGCTGTGTGGAGCCACAAAAGCCCCGTTTGACCTGTCTTCTACACAACTCACCCAGAAGTGATCGTCTGTAGGGGCATACGGCCGTATGCCCCTACGGGGATTTGTAAACCGAATTTAGAGAATTGGTATAATGCCGCAATGGGTTGAGTAACCTGGCGTTTGAGTAACCTGCCGTTTGCCCTTAATGTCGTCCAGGGAACCATGCTGAAACACCTGACTCGTCGTATGCTGCTGGTGGCTGTGCTATTGGTCATACTCAGTCTTGTTTACTCAACCCTCGCGCCTGCAATGTCTGCCAAACCCACCCTCCTGACGGAGCCATTTTTGCAATTGCCCTCAGAGTCTTCTGTGCGCGTGGTGTGGTTCACTGAATTTGCAGGCACGAAACATACGGTTGCCTATGGGGATGGGTTGAGCAGCACTGCAACGGCGAACACAACTCAGCTAAGCCGCACCCGTGAAGATGCCGCATCCAAACTGGCAAAAAAATACGATCGCGTGACGGTGCGCCCCATCTGGCGACATGAGGCAGAAGTCACAGGGTTGAAGCCTGATCGCAAAGTGCCCTATCGCGTGACCAGCGTGCGCGAAGATGGTGCAGCCGTTGCAAGCGGAACCTATACCCTTACAGCGAAACCATCTCCCGGTAAGCCTCTCAAAATTCTGCTCACCTCCGATCATCAAATTAAACCGATGGTGGCAGCGAACCTGCAAAAAGTGGTGGAAACGATCGGACAGGTTGATCTCGTCCTCTTTGCCGGAGATTTGATCAACGTTGCCGATCGTGCCTCCGAATGGTTTGACGATGCCTGCGGTGGTTCGCTCTTTCCCGGTCTGCAAGGTCGCGCCTGCTACGAGCTAGAAAAAAATGGCGTGAAGACTCGCTACAAAGGGGGAGCCATCATTCAATATGCACCGATGTATACCGCGATCGGCAACCACGAAGTGATGGGACGCTTCTCCACCGAAGAGCCTTTAAACGAGCAGTTTTACAATACCGTGCCCTATGACATTGCAGAAGCGTTTCACAATGCCGATTTTAGAACCATCAATCCAACAAATGATCCAGTTAAACTTAAGCGGTGGGTGAAAGACCATTCGTTTAACACAGATACCTACGAAGAGATTTTCACATTGCCTAAAAGTCCTCAAGGTGGCAAGCGGTACTATGCAGAAACCTTTGGTGATCTGCGTTTGGTCGTTCTCTACATCACCAATGTCTGGCGCACGCCCAGCCTTGATGCAGATGCAAAAGGAAAATACCGGGAACGGGATCAGGATATTAAAGATGTCCACGCCAAAGAACACTGGGGTTGGGGGCAGCATTTGTTTGAGCCGATCGCCAAAGACAGCCCTCAATACAACTGGCTAAAACAAGAACTCAATAGCCCAGCGTTCAAACAAGCCAAATATAAGCTGGTTATGTTCCATCATCCACCTCATTCTTTAGGTGAAAACATCGTTCCTGCTTACACCGATCCAGTGCAAGTTATGGATACAGAAGAGGTGGACGCTAAGCCAGACGGCTCAAGGGGGAACGCTTACCTTGGCAATCTGCCGCCGCTAGAGCTATCTAAACCCATCAAACAAACCATCACCAAAGCCATTCGCTATGAGTATCCCATCAAGGACGATTACATCATTCGAGACGTGGTGCCGCTCTTAGAGAAAGCGAATGTGCAATTGGTGTTTTACGGGCACTCCCATTTGTGGAATCGGTTTGTGAGTCCTAGCGGCATGCACTTTTTGGAAACCTCTAATGTGGGAAACTCCTACGGTGCGTTTGTGGGTGATATTAAGCGCAATGTGCCCACAGGCTACAAGGAAACCTACGCTGCGACGGGCAATCCCAATGGGTTAGAGCCGATCGTGCCGACGATCGCCCCTCTCCTCAATGAGAAAAAGCAGCCCATGCCCTATATCGCCAGCAATGATATCACTGCCTTTAGCATTTTCGATACAGGCACAGGCACCATCGGCAGCTATCGCTTTGACACCCGCGAGCCAAAATCTGCGGTGATTAAATTTGATGAGTTCACGTTGAAGGCAAAGCAGTGATAAAGTACTCACAACGATGGTTGGCTCGTGCCGCGATCGCAGGATAGAAAGGATTGGGTGCATCCCAATTTTGCAGAGTGAAGGTTTTTCAATAGTCTCGCTCGCGAGCGGGACGCTCGCACTATTGATACAAAACTGGGATGCACTCGAAAGGATTCATGTAATTTCTTACTGCATCAAAGTGGCAGTGCGGACTGTAGCTGCCCTTAATTCAGCCTCAACTAACTGGTCTAATTCTTCTTGCTGATCTGGAGGCAACCCCTGCTCCTGATCGCGTGCTAACCGCCATAAATGCATTAGCTCTGACAATCGTTCTTGTTGCTCAGCACTGAACCAGCGATCGGGGTGAAAGCTTTGAATGACCAGTAACCCACTAAATTCAGTCTCATCCAATTGGTCTGTCAGTGCATCTAACGCCTGTCCAGCCGTTTTGCCAACAGATTGTTTGTCCCCAGCAACCGTCCGATAAGCCTTCTCACCGCTGGCATTAGAGATTGGTAAGATTGCTACTGTCGTCATGTCTTCAACCTGAGTCGGTTGTCTCAAATTATAGTTCTGCGCAACCCCTAATGAGGGTTTCAGGCAACGAGAACGGATGGGTCACAGAGAACTTTCACAGTTAGCTGTATAGCGATCGCCAGCCCCTTTCCCTTAGGATGAAGGGTGTCAACGTAAGGAACGCAAAACCTGTGGCAGAGCCGAATCGCAGCCAGCAAGCCATGTCAACTGATGTACCCATTCCCTTAGCACGAACGCCGCTGTTTGATTTAGGGATGAGCCTCAAAGCGCGGATGACGGGGTTTTCTGGTTGGGAGATGCCAGTGCAGTACAGCGGCATTACCCACGAACATCAGGTAGTGCGATCGTCCGCTGGCATGTTTGATATTTCCCACATGGGCAAGTTTGTGCTAACGGGCGATCGGGTCGTCGAACAGTTGCAAACCCTGGTGCCTTCTGACCTGAGCCGCCTCCAGCCCGGACAGGCGCAATATACGGTACTGCTCAATCCTCAGGCAGGCATTGTGGATGACCTGATTTTTTACTACCAGGGGTTGAATGAGTCGGGACACCAGCGCTGGTTTGCGATCGTCAATGCTGGCACGACGCTCAAGGACAAAACCTGGCTGCTGGAACATCTCGATCAAAGTCGGCTAACGTTTCAGGATATTTCCCCAACGCATGTGCTGCTAGCCGTGCAGGGACCAGAAGCCGTGAAGCAATTGCAGCCGTTTGTGCAGGAAGATCTAACCCCTATTCCAGCGTTTGGGCATTTGGAGGGCACTGTGCTGGGTCAACCAGGCTTTCTGGCACGGACAGGCTACACGGGCGAGGATGGGTTTGAGGTGATGGTCGAGCCGGCGATCGGGGTAGAACTGTGGCGATCGCTCCTGGATGCAGGCGTGACTCCCTGCGGTCTGGGTGCCCGCGATACCTTGCGGTTAGAGGCAGCAATGGCGCTTTATGGGCAGGATATTGACGACACCACTACACCACTCGAAGCGGGACTTGGTTGGCTGGTGCATCTGGATAGCAAAGGGGATTTTATTGGGCGATCGGTGCTGGAGCAGCAAAAGCAAACAGGTGTCCAGCGGCGACTGGTGGGGCTGCAAATGCAAGGGCGTAACATTGCTCGTCACGGCTACCGAGTGTTTTATGAGGGGCAGCCTGTTGGCGAAGTGACCAGTGGCACTCAATCGCCTACTTTGGGGACTGCGATCGGGCTGGCTTATGTCCCTACAGCGCTATCGAAACCAGGTCAGGTGCTTGACGTAGAAATTCGCGGTAAACTTTATCCGGCGACGGTGGTCAAAAAACCGTTCTATCGACGGGCTTCTTAGCGCTGACTTCTACACTGTTTCGAGGAGACAACATGGCTTTTGATTATCCTGGTGATTTGAAGTACCTGGACTCGCACGAATATGCCCGGTTAGAAGGGGAAATTGCCACGATCGGCATTAGCGCCTTTGCGGTGGATCAATTGGGTGACATTGTGTTCTTGGAATTACCGGAGATGGGCGACGCGCTGGAAAAAGGCGAAAAATTCGGCACCGTCGAATCGGTTAAAGCAGTCGAAGACCTTAACTCTCCCGTCACAGGTACCGTCATCGAAGTGAACGCACCCCTCATTGATGCACCCGAACAGCTTGCAGAAGCCCCCTACGGCGAAGGGTGGTTGCTCAAAGTGAGAGTCAACGATCCTGGTGATCTGGATGATGCACTCTCGGCAGACGAGTATCGGGCACTGGCAGAAGGGGAGTAGGGGGAAATTTTTTGCTCAAATATTGCAGAATATGAAGGTGGTCTGTTGTAATGTGTTGCACTTTACCGACCACTGCGATCGCACCCAACTCTTTTTGCTAAAACCCTACAGCCAGAGCCGTCTATGCTAGAACCGTCCCAACCCAGCGTGAGTAAGACCACTGACCCAACTGGCGCTGTGTTCAAACAGGCAAACGGCTCTGTGTCTATACCCTACACCCCACACCCCACACCCCACACCCCCCTCTCCTACACCGATACATTTGCCGATCGCCACATCGGTCCGCGTGACAGCGATATTGACGAGATGCTCGTCGCGATCGGCTTCGATAGTCTGGAAGCCTTGATGGATGCTGCCATTCCCCGTGGCATTCGGCTACGGAAACCGCTCCGGCTAGAATCGGGCAAAGCGGAATACGATCTGCTGGCAGAGCTGAAGGAACTGGCGCAGGAAAATCACGTTTTCCGATCCTTCATTGGGATGGGCTACTCCAACTGCATTACGCCGCCCGTCATTCAGCGCAACATTCTCGAAAATCCGGGTTGGTACACCCAATACACGCCCTACCAGCCCGAAATTGCTCAGGGACGACTGGAGGCACTGCTCAACTTCCAGACAATGGTGACGGATCTGACGGGCTTGGAAATTGCCAATGCGTCTCTGCTGGATGAAGCTACGGCGGCAGCGGAAGCCATGACTCTGAGCTACGGCGCAAGCAAGACGAAGGCAAATGCCTTTTGGGTCTCTGAAGCCTGTCATCCCCAGACGATCGCCGTGGTGCAAACGCGTGCCAGACCGCTGGGCATTGAAGTCATCGTGGGCGATCACCGCACCTTTTCGTTTGATCAGCCTGTGTTTGGGGTGCTGCTGCAATACCCAGCCACCGATGGGGCGATTTACGACTACCGGGAGTTTTGCGATCGCGCCCATGCCGCTGGAGCCTTAGTCACCGTTGCCGCCGATTTGCTCAGCCTGACGCTGCTTGTGCCACCGGGAGAATTTGGTGCGGATATTGCGATCGGCAACACGCAACGGTTTGGCGTACCGCTAGGCTATGGGGGACCTCATGCCGCCTACTTTGCCACCAAGGATGCCTTCAAGCGCCAGTTGCCCGGTCGCTTGGTGGGAGTGTCTAAAGACGTGCATGGTTCGCCTGCCTTACGTCTCGCCCTGCAAACCCGTGAGCAACATATTCGACGAGACAAAGCCACCAGCAATATTTGTACGGCACAGGTGCTTTTGGCGATCGTGGCGAGTATGTATGCGGTGTATCACGGTGCCGAAGGTCTGCGGCGCATTGGCGATCGGGTGCATCACCTGACCGTCATTCTGGCGGAAGGGTTGCGCCGCTTGGGGTATGCACCCAGTCCCGAACCGTTTTTCGATACGCTGCGTGTCACCGTGCCAGACGGCAAAGCCTCTGAAGTCGTGCGGCGGGCACATTCCCATCAAATCAACCTGCGGCAACTGGATGCCCACACCTTCACGATCGCGCTGGATGAAACCGTTTCGTCCGATGATCTGCTGGCGCTTTTCCAGGTGTTTGCAGGCGCAGAAGTCACCCACTTCACGCCTGAAGATCTGCTCACGGCTTCCTCTCGTTCCCTGCTGCCAGAGGCGCTTCTCCGTACCACGCCGTATCTGACCCACCCGGTTTTTAACACCTATCATTCCGAAACAGAACTGCTGCGCTACCTGCATCGGTTGGAGACCAAAGATTTATCGCTCACGACCGCGATGATTCCCCTCGGCTCCTGCACCATGAAGCTCAACGCCACCGCCGAAATGGTGCCAATTACCTGGGCAGAGTTTGGGCAAATCCATCCCTTTGCGCCGCTCGACCAAACCCACGGCTACCAGACCCTCTTTGAGCAACTCGAACACTGGCTGGCAGAAATCACGGGCTTTGCAGGCATCTCGCTCCAGCCCAATGCAGGCTCCCAGGGCGAATACACGGGGCTGCTGGTGATTCGGCAATACCACGAGCAGCGGGGCGACGGGCATCGCAACATTTGCCTGATCCCCCAATCCGCTCACGGGACGAATCCCGCCAGTGCGGTGATGGCTGGGCTAAAGGTTGTAGCTGTAGCGTGCGATCGCGATGGCAATATCGACGTGGCAGACCTGAAGGCAAAAGCCGAGCAGTATGGAGACAAGCTTGCCGCGCTGATGGTGACGTATCCCTCTACCCACGGGGTGTTTGAAGAAAGCATTCAAACCATCTGCGAGTGCATTCACGCCAACGGTGGACAGGTATATATGGATGGTGCCAACCTGAACGCGCAAGTCGGGCTGTGTCGTCCCGGTGATCTTGGCGCGGATGTGTGCCATTTGAACCTGCACAAAACCTTCTGCATTCCCCACGGCGGTGGTGGTCCTGGGATGGGGCCGATCGGCGTTGCGTCGCATCTGGTGCCCTTTTTGCCCAAGCACCCGATCGTCCAGGTCGGTGGCAAACAGGGCATTGGTGCTGTGTCAGCCGCTCCCTGGGGTAGCCCCAGCATTCTTCCCATTTCCTGGGTCTACATTGCGTTGATGGGAGTAGAAGGGTTGACCAAAGCCACCCAGGTCGCCATTTTGAACGCCAACTACATAGCGAAACGGCTAGAGGGACACTACCCGGTACTGTACAAAGGTAAAAACGGTTTGGTGGCACACGAATGTATTCTCGATTTGCGCCAGTTCAAAAAAAAGGCTGAAATTGAGGTTGACGATATTGCCAAACGGCTGATTGACTATGGCTTCCATCCGCCTACGGTGTCGTGGCCCGTGGCAGGCACCATCATGGTGGAACCGACTGAAAGCGAGTCGAAACAGGAACTCGATCGCTTCTGTGATGCCATGATTGCCATTCGAGCTGAGATCCGCGCGATCGAAGAGGACAAGGTCGATCGCCAAAATAATCTCCTCAAACACGCACCCCATACCGCCGCAGCGCTTCTCACAGATACCTGGAATCGTCCCTACACCCGTGAACAAGCCGCCTACCCTACCCCCTGGACACGCGATAACAAGTTCTGGGCAGCCGTTGGACGGATTGATCAGGCGTATGGCGATCGCAACCTCATTTGCACCTGCCCGCCGCTGTCTGCTTATGAAAGTTAGGCTGCTTATGAAAGTTAGGCTGCTTATGAAAGTTAGGCTGCTCATTCTCTACTCTGTGAAACCGCCAAGCCTGCTATACTTATTAGTCGTCATGCCGATGTGGCTCAGTGGTAGAGCACTCGATTCGTAATCGAGCGGTCGGGGGTTCAAATCCCCCCATCGGCTTTAAGGCACAAGCCCCAAAAACACTCTTGGAACTGCTTCAGGTTACAATTCGATCGCCAACCCCCCCTCCTTCAATCGCTTTCACAGTTGAAGAATGCGATAGGATCATCGCTACCGTTGAAACTGATACCAGACCAGGCTCAAACGATCACCACTTACTCCATTCGTAAAATTCCTTTTAGCAATGCCACCAGTCGTTTCTTGACCACAAGCCAATGCCAGCAAGGTTGCAAATAAAAGCTGAAGACTGCTCTCCCTTGGGACAATTTATCCTGCACTACTTAGAAGAGCAGGAGACAAGCATGAACCGTCTGGCTGAATTGTCTGGTATTCCTCAGCCAAGACTTCGAGGGGCGTGCTTTAAGGGCACCTGCCCTACCCCCGAAACCTTGAGAAAGCTGTCTAAAGTAGTGGGAAAGCATCACCTGGAACTCTATACACTGGCCTATGAGGGAAGAATCGAAACCGTCCCAGACGATACGGATGATACGTCCCTGGATGTCTTAATTCGAGAACTGCTTGAGAACGCCAGAGAGATGGGCTTGACCCCTCCCAAAAGCCGCCCCTCAAAAGCCAAAATTCGCAAAGCTCTCCTGGAATTAGGGTTTCACACAGAGAACGAGGACGTTGACAAAAATCGGTTTGAGGCGGGCTAAAGCAATCCACTGAAGTAGCCAAAAAACGTAGGATCGTGGATTAGATAAGACCGGAGAAAGAAGGCAAAGCCGATACTGTCCTTGATTCGGGTGAAGCGAGTTAGCCTCTCCTGCTCAGGCAAACGCTGAAGCGGTGGAGTTTATAGTGAAGGTATGTGGGGAATGTGAGCCTCAGTTTCTATCAACAGTTTGCCGGACTGGATGCTTAACTGCTTGATACGAACTGCCATGCCTTCAATTTCGACATACGGTAATTGCAATATTTTTTGGAAGGTTTGCATAAGCGCGATGATGAATTCGATCGAAAGCGCTTCTCCTGGCTCACAGACAAACGATTCTAATAGTACGGGTTGCTCAGCACTACGGGGAAGCAACACCACCGCAAACTCAAGCTGGCGAACACGCTTCCGTTCATGCAAAAGGGCAGCACCCTTGAGCGCAATCTTGCCGTCTGCTGGTAGTTTGACGGCGATCGGATGCACCAACTCCACCGTGACAGGTTCTCCTTCAACATTGATTTCTAAAGCTGGTAGCTTACTGGTAACGGTCTCTGCTTGCATGGCTCGATTCAAATCGGCTTCTGTCAGCGTGATCTGAGCCGTTGCATCGAGGGGATGATCCAGTTTTAACTGCCCTAGCAAAAGGCTCAATGGGTTAAAGGAAAGGCGATCGGTCTGTACCGCTATATCTTGTACCCGCACATCTTGCACAACAACGCCCTGACCACTCATCGATATGGAATCGGCTTTGCCCTGAGCAGCTTTCAATACGTCTGTTTGCACACCAACGTTGAGGTCTTCTGCTTCCTCTACCTGGCTAGACAAGCCCACTTGCGCTACCTGCGAAATGACCTGTTCATCCAAACGTGGTTCTTCCGACATTGCGTTTCCTACATTGCAATATCGCCACTGTAATGACTCTCGCAGATCGATGAATCTATAGTGCGACAGAGGTGTTCAGCAGAGCGGACAGATGCGAACGAAGGTTCAAGGATGGTAGCAAGCACCAACAGATGAAAGAGCGAAATGCAACCTCTTTCGATCGAGTCATCTAGTCAACGACAACTGGCTCTGATGTTGGCTCTTTAGTAGGAGGGATCGATGTCATTTGCTTTGTAGGCTGATGCCTGTACTTCATTTTTTGTCACACAATCCTATGGCTACCAAGCAAGATCCCAAGAGCAAGCAGAGTGCTTCCCAGGAAGACAACCAGAAACACAATCAAAGCGACGCTTCGTCAAAAGCCGTTGCGACCGATCGTGATGCAAGTGATGATACGCAGGCATTAGACGCTTTACTGGAGACATTAAGCGGCGATTTGACCTCGATCGACACGGATGCAGCGCTGGGTGCGATCGACGAGTGGCATGGCGTGTTGCAAAAAGCCAAAGAGCCAGAGCTTAAGGAACTTGCGAGTGGATTGAAGGAACTCAAGCAACTCCTGAAAGGTGGCAAAGCGACAGGACATGATATTGGCGAAGTGCTTACTCACATTGGCGATCAAACCAGCGATCTTGCGTCTGATGCGGACAAAGGTGTAAAAACCTCTCTCCAGAAGTTGGGGAAGCAGTTGTCTAAAGCAGGGCAGGCGCTCGGTAAAGCCGAAGACAGAGAAGCCGCTGAACAAATCGAGTCGTTGAGCGAAACGCTGGAAGGCGATCTGACCAAGGTTGATACCGATACGGCTGTGGGTGCGATCGACCACTGGTACGGTCTTCTGCACAAGTCCGACAACGAGAGTTTGAAAGAAATCTCCAATGGGTTGAAGGAATTGAAGCAACTGCTGAAGCGTAAAAACGCGGATGCCTCTGACATTGCTGAAGCCCTAACCAAAATTGGTGAACAAACCACTGAAGCCGCCTCTGAGGCACATCGCGGTCTCAAAGGTCCCATTCAGAAGTTTGGCAAACTGCTGAGCAAAACAGGCAAGTCGCTGGCGTAATGGTTAGCTGCTTCGACTGGAGCTGATGTTCTAGAAATGTTGTTCACGATCTCTGTAGGGACGTTACATGTAACGTCCCTACAGACCGCCAACCAGACGTTTGAAACACTACCCGGTTAGAGAAGATGCCGACTCATTTAAGCGACTAGCCCAGAGCGTAAAGCGCGCACGGCTGCCTGGGTGCGATCGTCCACACTCAGCTTATTAAGAATATTCCGAACATGCGTTTTGACGGTGCCGATCGTGATGTAACACGTTTCAGCAATACGGGCATTGCTAGACCCTTCCACAATCATGGTTAGAATCTCCAACTCCCGCCGCGTCAATGGATAGGAGGCTAAGATTGCCTGTTGGGTTTCATCGGCTGTAATGTTCACCTGACCTGCTTTAGAAGCAGCGCTGATCGCCGCCGATCGCTGCTGGTCTAAGATCAAGCGGGTAATGGTGGGATCAAGCCAGTTGTCTCCCTCATAAGTACTTTGAAGCGCTTCCACAAGCTGCTCACCCGGCAAGTTTTTCAAGCAGTAAGAGTCTGCTCCGGCTGCAATTGCGGCTAAAACCGTTTGTGCCTCTTCTTGTAGAGTCAAGACCATGAATTTAGTTTGAGTTGTCGCCGCATCGCAAGATCGCTTGTAGTGGTTGATCACTTCGATACCACTCATGCCTGGAAGACCCAGATCCAGCACGGTAACATCAGGGTTCATCGTCTTTAAAAGCGTTGCACCAACTACACCGTCGGCGGCTTCGCCAACAATCTCAATCTCAGGATACTGCTGAAAAATCAGACGTAGACCAAGGCGAGTCAAGTCATGATCTTCAATGAGGGCGATACGAATTTTATGCATGACCTTATGCCTCCTGTTTGCTTTACTGACAAAAACGATCGCCCCAGGGAGGCTAAAACGCGTTGGTCAAAATGCTCTGGTTCTGCTACTGTTGACGGCTACGTTGTGCGATCGACCAATGGCAACTGCTTTTCTTTGGCTAAAGCGATCGCAAACTCCCAGGCACTCTGGTAACTCTTTTGAGTTGAAATCAGGCGACCTTTTTGAGTGGTTGCCACAAATTCCTGGTCTAACTGGTGAAGTTCAACAAAACCATTAGTGAGATAAACGGAATAGAACACACGATTGAACTCAAATAAATGGTCTTAAATAAGCATTTAAACAAATTGTCACGAGGTTAGTCGGTACACCTTTAAACATTGATAGAGACCTGGCAAGAATTTCTACCTTTAGGCATACCCTTTAGTAGAAGTGCTCGATCGCATCTGTAGCTAGGGCGCGTCATCAATTAGCTCCAAAATCTTGCGGTATCAGCCTTGTCTCGCCCGCCCCAGAATACCAGGCTAGGGGCTGGAACCCTTTCTAAGAGGCATGTGTAGTTGTAATTGATGTCAGCCCCTAGTGTGTAGCTTTTGGGGCTTTTTCGTTCAGTGCTATGCGCCAGAAGTACAAATCTATTTAGTTATCTTGATTGAGGACAAAGCGCTCAGTACGCTTCTGGTACAGCCTTTAGGCGCATGTCGCTCCATGCCGCTTTCAACCATGTAACTTTCTATGTTTAAACCTGTACAGATTAGCTTTTTTTAGGGCATAAATTTGTATTTGTTCTACTGTGAGGGTAGGGAGCCAGACACCTTCTGGCTAGAAAACGCATTTTTTGACATCAGGGCTTGGTTTAACACTCTTTTCCTTGTCACGTCAGTGTCTTTTCTCTTGCTGACGTTTCAGGGGCTTAGTTCGTATGTCTGATGTTCAAACGGTTTATTTGCCAGAAAATCGGCTGCTAGCGACATTGCCCAAAGCTGACTATGAGCGCCTTCAGCCTCACTTAGAGTTGGTAACGCTTCCGCTACAGCAGACCGTCTATGAAGCAGGCGATCCAATTACCTACGTTTACTTTCCGCGCAATGCCATCATCTCGTTAGTTGCCACTCTAGAAGATGGCTCAACGATGGAAGCTGGCTTGGTTGGGCAGGAAGGTATGGCCGGTATACTAGCCTTGCTGGGCGGCATGACGAAAGCGCATCGTGCCTTTGTGCAAGTTGCTGGCGAAGGATGGCGTGTGAAGGTGTCGATCATCCAGACCGAGTTCGATCGCGGCGGTGCCCTTCAAAAGCTGCTTCGCTACTTTCCAGCACTGTTTACCCAGGTTGCACAGACAGGCGTTTGCAGTCGGTTTCATACCACCGAAGAACGACTCGCCCGTTGGTTGCTGCTAGTGGCTGATTGCATTGGGTCTGACACCTTTCCGCTCACACAAGAATTTATTGCCCAGATGATTGGTGTCCGTCGATCGGGTGTAACGATCGCAGCGGGTGCCCTGAGTCATGCTGAGCTAATTCGCTACGCGCGTGGTCACATTGAAATTGTCGATCGTCCAGGTTTAGAGGATTTTGCCTGCGAGTGCTATGCCGTCGTTCGAGGCGAATTTGCCTTGTTATACGATTTTGACAACCAGGTGAGTCAGCGGAATTAGATGATCAATGTAGGTCGGGTTGAAGCATAAACCCCAACGCAACCACTGATAGTGTTGGGTTTCACGTTGTTTAACCCAACCTATCAAAAGGGTTTGTCAGTCAACCAGGAGCTACTGTTTAACACCGTACAGAAGTCTGACTCAGAAAGGGCTATCTTTACTTTCAGTAGGTTAGTAACACCAAATGCTAATTCTGCTCAAAAGCTCATCCATATCGACTGGCTTACAGATTAAATCATTCGCTCCCACCTCACGCGCCTGCTCGAAATCAATTTCTTGATTAGCCGTAATGAGTACGATCGGCAGCGATAAAAAGCTGCTGTTCTCGCGTAGACGCTGCGTCACTTCAAGCCCGTTCATGTCAGGCATCATCACGTCTAGCAGCACAAGATCGGGTAATGACGCTTCAATTTTAGCGATCGCTGTATTGCCACTACTGGCTACTTCAACTTGATACCCTTCGGGTTCCAAAAAAAGTTGCATTAAAAGGAGATTGTCGGCAATATCGTCAACAATTAGAATAGTGTAATTCTGAGCGGGCTTCATTGGAGGTGAGCGTTTCTTAAAGAAGGAATTTGAGCAACGTTGTTATATACCGTTATGGTCATTTCTTTTGCTCAGAACTACCTGCTCCTTCAGATAGAGTTGCGCGGAGTATTTAAGCGTTGGGCACCAAAAACCTGTCTTAACCAGAGCCGAAGCAGGTTTATCCATCGAGTTGCAGTTAGCGATTCTGCCGGGGTACATCCCAATTTTGCAGGGTTAAGGTTTTTCGGAGTGCGAGCGTCTCGCTCGCGAGCGAGACGCTCACACTCTTGATACAAAATTGGGATGTGCTTGAGCGGCTAAATTCGGCAGAGTCTTCAACAACGCAAAAGGTTTCCTATTTGAAATGAACTCGGCTAACTGTGGAGCATACGAGGCATCTGTTGATTTTCCAGTTCTCAACGGTCTACGAGTGCTGACCGTTGAGGATGATCCCGATACAAGAGTGCTGTATAACTTTGTCCTCACCGAGCAAGGGGCAATGGTAAGCGAAGTGGCTTCGGCTCAGGCGGCGCTGATAGAGATGGAAAGAGAGTCGTTTGACCTACTCATTAGTGATATTGGGCTTCCAGATGTTGACGGCTACAAGCTACTTCGTCAGGTGAGGGCATTAGCAGCAGACGCGAAGGCACAGATTCCAGCTATGGCGATTACAGGTTTTGCAGATGAGCAGACGCGCCTAAAGATACTGGCGGCAGGATTTCAGCGCGCACTTGTAAAACCGACGGATGTGGATGAATTTGTAGCGATCGTCACTGAGCTAGCAGCCCGACGGCATGACATTAGAAGCACGTCTAGAGAGGCTTTACGTCCGTAAGCTACTACGAGGATTGGTCATCGAAATTTAGAGAATTGGTATAGATCGGTGTGAGTTACAAACTCCATCAGGCGTGTAGATTTGCATATTGATTACACAGTCGAGGGACGATCGCCCCCTCGATACACAGCACCAACTGAGTGGTCTGGCTGAATTTCAACCACTAGCGCTGCTTGACCTGGCGTTTTTATCAATGGATTGATCACCAGTTCAGGGTGTAATGCTTTCCAGAAGTACTCGACAAAGGTATCAATCTCGGCATCGCTCATGCCCGGTTTGCCGCTGGCTTGCATCTGCTGCTCTGCCTGTTTGCGCCACTGCTGGCTGAGGCGATAATCGATGGGATGCAGCACCATCAAGCTATCAAGCCGTTCCCACAGAGGTAAGTAGTCGTGCAGTTTGGCATTCATGTCGCGGGCAAAGACGCGATCGTCCTCTGTAAAAAGGGGCGCGAGCGGGGTTTCAAAAACGGCTGGATCAACTGGACGCACGCCCACAAACCAGCCTTCAAACAGCACGATGTCAATACTGGTAACCAGTTCTGGCTCCACGCGATCGCCCACGCCATTGTGAAGCGATTTGTCGAAGCGAGGAATGGCGATCGGGCAATCAGTCGTTGGGTGTCGAAGTGAACCGAGGGCTTGGATGCCTAGCGCTACATCATGCGTTCCCGGTGGTCCTCGCCAGAGGAGTCGCGGGTCTTGGATCTGGAGAACACGGCGATCGGCGTAGGTCTTGTACAGATCATCCAGGGATAAACTAAGCGTTTTGTAGCCCAGGGCATCCAGCAGTTGCGTCAGAATTGCACCCAGCGTAGTTTTGCCCGTGCCCTGTCCACCCAATATGCCTTGTATCCAGGGTCGATCGTGCTGCTGACGGTGATGTGCCAACCAGAGCGCCAACGGCAACCAGAAAGACCAGAGCGTTTTCAGTACACGATCGGTTTCCTGAAAATGTTGCTGGCAGAATGGTTCAAGGCTGTGATAAACCGTTTGCAGCAAGCGCGATCGCTCCCGCAAGACTGCCTCAACGTTTTCTGCGGTGATGCCAAACGCGATCGCCCGTAACGGCTCCTGAAGTTCTCGCGCTTCTAGCTGCTGCCATGCCTCTGCTGTTAAAGATTCACCAACGGCTAACCGCGTCACCCATTCAGCTAAGAACCCATGAGAAGCCATACGCAAGGGGTACTACGGTTTTACAGAGAGCGTATAGTTCCGACGGGCACCCGGAGCCGCTGTGCCGACCCAAACTTTGTAAGTGCCAGCTTGCCAATCGGTATCGCTAAGGCTGGCATCCTTCTTCGCGGTGCTGTTGTCGCTACAGCGAACATCTCGCGCCCCTTGAATCACCAGGGTCGTGCCACCGCCACCGCTGTTGACGCGTAGGTTCAGGGTTGGAAAATTTTGCTGCAAAACCAGAATGTGGTCGGGAGTGGGATCGCCAAAGCCAAGACAGGTGTTGTTGTTGCGATCGTGATTGCTGACGATCGCGGGTAGCGACGTAGAGCCGCCAGTCGAGCCTGATAAAGTACCTGCTTGCTTGTCATTGCCCAGCGTCAAGCCGCCAAAATTAGACTGTGCCAGCACAGGTAGTGCCCCCAGAACACCGAGTGAAATCAGCCAACCACTCCACTGTAAGCGACTTGCCATAACCTTCCTCTCACCGCTGTAACGGAGTTTTATGTGTGAAGCAATGCCTTGCATTCAATCGATGATACGCAGACGATTACTCTACTATCATCGCTCATCGCCCTCTGCTTGTGGGTTAAGGTACGAATTTTATGCGCGGAACAAGGACTTTAGACGCAAACTGGTAAAGAATAGTTCTCCCTTTCATCATTTTCAGCATGGTTTTTGTCATCTCCCTGGCTCACACGCTGCACGACTGGTTTCGGTGGGCGATCGCGATCGGCATGTCCGATCATCGCTCAACGGGGGACGATCGCCAGGGTGAAGCTGTCCAAAAGCGGGATAGACAGCGCTTACTTGCACCAGCGGCACTCAAGGTTCGCGCTAGAACGGGCTGGAGACTGTGTTTAGCAAACCGCTCCCTGAAGGCTTTTTCTAGTCTTGCGCTAGGACTTGCCTTCGCTTGCTTGCTGACTGGCTGTCAACCTGATCAGTTGCGGACACAGGCTGCGCAAGGCAGTCAGTTGATTCTCAGCACCATCACCGACCCCAACACCTTTAACTTTGCGAACAAAAATACCTTTCCCAGCATTTTTCTGTTTGCTTATGATTGTCTGACGCAGGAGAACGGGGTGACGGGGGCGATCGAGCCATCCCTGGCAGAGTCCTGGCAAATTTCAGCCGACCATAAGCGAATCGTCTTCAAGCTCCGTGATGGCTTGAAATGGTCTGATGGGGAACCTCTCACCGCGGATGATGTGGTGTTTACCTACCGGGATGTGGTGGCAAACCCGGATGTGCCCACCGATGCGAAAGAAGGCATTCAAATTGGAGTCAATAAAGCCTATCCCGATGTGCGGAAACTGGATGACTTGCGGGTTGAGTTCTTATTGCCAGAACCGTTTGCACCGCTATTGAACGCCACCGCCGGACCAGACGGCATTGTGATTTTGCCCAAGCACGCCCTTGCAGAGACGCTGAAAACCAAAGGCTCAGACGGCAACCTGAAGTTTCTGTCTACCTGGGGCACCGACACTGACCCAACCAAGGTGATCGTGAATGGTCCTTACTTGATGGAGCGCTACATTCCCGGACAGCGGCTCATCTTTCGGCGCAATCCTTACTACTGGCGCAAAGATGCTCAGGGAACCCAACTGCCCTATGTCGATCGCATCATTTGGCAAGTGGTCGAGAGCCTGGATACCCAGCTTTTGCGGTTTCGATCGGGAGATATGGATGTCATCGGCGATGTGCGACCGCTGCGATCGGAGTACGTGCCCCTGCTCAAACGGGAGGAAAAACGCGGCGGGTTTACCATCCACGATGGGGGTCCGTGGTCAGGCACCCTTTATCTCACCTTTAACCTCAATACCGCCAAAGATAAAAAGGGCAAACCGCTGGTAGACCCAATTAAATCGGGCTGGTTCAATACACTGGCGTTTCGGCAGGCTGTAGCGTATGGGATCGATCGTCAGCGCATCAACAACAATCTGTTTCGGGGTTTGGGTGTCATTCAAAACTCCCCGATTTCGGTGCAAAGCCCGTTCTTTCTCAAAGACGGACTCAAGGTGTATGACTATGACCCCGAAAAAGCCAGAACCCTGTTGAAGCAGGCAGGTTTTAAGTACAACGCTCAGGGTCAGTTGTTCGATGCAGAGAACCACCGCGTCCAGTTCAGCTTGATTACCAATGCCAATAATCCTGTGAGAGTCGCGATCGGGGCGCAGGTGCAGCAAGATCTCGGCAAAATCGGCATCAAGGTTGACTATACGCCCATCAACTTCAACGTGTTGATTGAGAAAGTCAACACAACCCGCGATTGGGATGCCCATATGATCGGGTTTACAGGCGGCATTGAACCCCACGCCGCCGCAAATTTGTGGGTGAGCAGCGGTGCCTCGCATGGGTTCAATCTCAAGCAACAACCTGGACAACCACCCCTGCAAGACTGGGCACCCAAGGACTGGGAAACCACCATCGATCGCCTCTTCATCGAAGGCGCACGCGAACTGGATACCACAAAGCGCAAAGCGATCTATGGAGAATTCCAGCGCATCGTGCAAGAACAACTTCCCGTGATCCACCTCGTCAACGATCGCGCCTTGATGGCAGTCCGCGATCGCGTCCAAGGACTGCAATACACAGGTTTACCCAGTTGGGGTCTGTGGAATATTCAAGAACTTAGAATTAGGGAGTAGGGAGTGGGGAGTAGGGAGTGGGGAAGTATGAAGGCTAAAGGCAATGGAGTTGTTGGTTGTTAGTTGTTAGTTTCTAGAAAGAGTCAGAAGCTGCTCATGCGCTAACAACCAACAACTAAAAACTCTCAAGCTGACTCCTGACTCCTGACTCCGTTCGGCTGAGCGCTCACGTTGAAGCCTGACTCCCGCCCCCTCTCTCCTTCTAACAACTAACAACTTTTCTTGAATGCCCGAAAGGCTATACAACCAACAACTCCCTTCACTCCTGACTCCTCTCTCCTTCTAACAACTAACAACTAAAAACCAACAACTCCCTTCACCCCTCACCCCTCTCTCCTTACTTCAAATGACTCAACCCGACCATCTCAAGCAGCTCCTCCACGCCGTTGCCGCTGGTGAAATCGCTCCAGAGCTTGCGTTTGACAAACTTAAAAACTTGAACTTTGAAACCGTCGAAGACTTTGCTCGTATTGACCATCACCGCGCTCTCCGCACTGGCTTTCCCGAATTCATCTGGGGTTTGGGTAAAACGCCTGATCAAATTGCTCAAATTATGGAAGTCATGCGAGAGCGATCGGCGATCGTCATGGCAACCCGCATCGAGCCAGACGTGTATACCCAACTGAAGGATCGTGTACCGGATGTGGAGTATTACGCGACAGCACGCATTTGTGCGTTGAAGAGAAGGCAGGAGGCAGAAGGCAGAGGGCAGGAGGCAGCAGAAGCAAGGGAAGCAAGGGGAGCGGAGGAGGCAGCAGAACAAACTCAAAACTCAAAACTCAAAACTCCATACCCCACACCCCACACCCCACACCCCACACCCCACTCCGGCACCATCAGCATTCTCTCCGCAGGCACGGCTGATCTCCCCGTTGCGGAAGAAGCGGCTGTGACGGCTGATCTATGCGGCTTTAAGGTCAATCGACTGTGGGATGTGGGCGTGTCTGGCATCCACCGTCTGCTGGAAAACCGCTGGGCGATCGCTCAAGCCGATGTCCTCATTGTGGTAGCTGGGATGGAAGGGGCGCTGCCCAGCGTCGTTGCAGGGCTGGCAGAGTGTCCTGTCATTGCAGTACCCACCAGCATTGGGTATGGAGCCAGTTTCAACGGGTTAGCCCCCCTACTTACGATGCTGAACTCTTGTGCTGCTGGCGTTGGGGTCGTCAATATTGACAATGGGTTTGGCGCGGCAATCCTGGCAGGACAAATTTTGCGGACAGCGAACAGGCTGAAAGAAAGGATAAAGGCTGAAGGATAAAGGCTAAAAAAGTCCCTTGATATCCTTCAGAGCTGACGCATGTTTACCAAAGCCTCGGAGGTTTAAGCGCCTACGTTGGGATGATACCTGATGCCTGGTTCAAACCTCCGAGGTTTGCGTAAGCCGTGTCCTTTTGTCTTCTCACACGTCTTTCCAACTGACCTGAACGAAATGGGCTGGACGACCGATCGCATCTTTGCTGGAGGTGATGCTCTCGATCGCCAGGTTAAACGGAATGGCAGTCGTAATGTACTGCTGAGCAAAGCGACCCAAATCAGGGGTCAGATGCGCGGCAGTGGCAGCAGCTACCCCTAACCCAACGAATTGCTCGATCGGGCTACGAGGCAACAGCGCGGCGGCACCAAGGACAAAGCCTGCTGTCAGTAGCATGCCTACCGACAAATTTGTACCACAACGTGGGTGAACCGCTAAATGCCACTCGCCAGCCGTGAGTCGCTGCAGTGCAACCTGAACCGCTCGATGTAACTCGATCGGATTGACCTGCCCATAGAGGTAAAAGCCGCGATCGGTTGAGATACCGCCGAGTAACTCATTGTCTGACACGGTTGCTGCCGACTGATGTGGTTTTGCCCCACTGCTGAGCACCCAGACGGTTGCGTGTTCCAACGCGTGAACCTGGCGGAGCATGAGCAGTTCTTTCAGCCCTGGCACAAAATTGAACGCACGGAGCAAGTCAGCATCCTGCGTCAAGCGGGGATCGGGTTGCTGGTTGGGTGCAAACAGCAGATCAGCGAGATCGGTTCCTCCCAAAAACCAGGACAGTTGGTGAGTGGTTGCCTGTGTCATAATCGCGCACTTCAGGTAGAAGCGATCGCTAAACGTGTCTTTTCACTCTAGCGCCAACGTCATCACAGTGAATATGAGTCGTTGCAAATCGTTGGCAGCAGGTATCAGGCAGGTTTATTGGCTGCAACGGTCGTCCCAACGGCTCTGGATACTTCAACTCCGTTTTCTTCCAGAACGACGATCGGATCAGACCCTTCATTCATTTCAATGCGCTTCACCAACACCTGTCCGTTTGAGAGCCGCTGCCCCACCCGCACGTAGCGACTGGTTTCTTCATTCGGCGCTTTCACGATCGCCTGTGCCACTCTCCCGACCATGACCACACCGCTCACTTCAACCGCACTTGCTAGCGTGGTAGAAGGCAATGGTGGTAGCGTTTTGATTGCCGGAACACCTGAACTTCCAGGTGGCAGTGGCGTTCTAGGATTAAAGGCAGTCGTCGTCGGTCTCCGAGTAATGGCTCTTGGTGTAGCAGGTAACTGGCGCACCGTGGGTACATTCTGGCTATTTACCGCTGTCCGAGGCTGTTGTAGTTTCACAGGCAGTCCTGCAAAAGGGTCTTTCCCTTTTTGGCTGTCAATGCTTGCCTGCACCTGCTTGGCGCGCTCGTCGCCATTGGTGGATTGAATCAAACCAGGAATACTACTCCCAGCGGGTGGCTTTTGGGCTACCAGTGGAGCTGCTTTTGCACCAAATGGCTGAGTCGTTGCGGGTTTTTTAACAGCAACAGATGCAACAGGGGATGGGGAAGTCGCCACATCGCCACCTGAATCAGACGAACAACTGGCAACGGTCAGCGCGATCGCGCCAGCAAGTCCTACAAACACAAGTTTACGCATGAATCTCTCCCCAATCGCTGTTCTTACACGATAGCTCTAAAAAGCATAAGTGGTCTCATTAATTTCGCGGAGTTGTAACAGCAATGCTCGGATGAAATCTCTGTGTTAAGCGGTCAGGTCGAAAAATTTATGCGCGCGCTTCTTACCAAAGCATCCTGATCAAATGCGCTCACTTCAAGGCTTGAATGACCGGGCAATTTCACTCTGTCGAACAATGGGCAAGCAGCGGATGAGAACAGATGAAACAGATGCTTTTTTCACTTTTTGTCGATCGCTGAGCCGCTGCATCCGCTATCAAATCTGCTGTCAATAGGACTCGATGCTTAGAATACAATGACCCTGGTTTGAATGAAGCCTTCAAGTCTTTGTGAAAGGGTGACTCAGAGACATGAGTAGAATCGATCCAGCGTGCTTCAAGCACATACAGCAATTTTTAATCAAGTGAAGTACAGATCTATGCAGGGAGTACAGGAGTCAAGGGAGTAAGGTGTACCTCAGCAAATTGGAAAACGCTGTAAGTAGCTGTCAGCGTTGCCATAAAGTTTTATCGCCCCAAGCGCGCCTTCTCTTTCAAATCGCCACGTATCGCGCTGAAACAGAAACGCTACAATTGCTGAATGCCTTGCATCAAACCACGACAAACTTTTGCCAGAAAATCGAGATTTAATGTTTCCAGACAATCGCTACGTTTGTGATAGTGCGGGTTGCGAAGAAAGGATGTATCTGTCACCATCAGCGCCCGGTAGCCCTTATCCCAAAAAGCGGCATGGTCACTCCGTCGAGTCTCCGGTAAAATGAGTCCTCGTTTGCCAGCGGGCAGCCATTCACAGGGCGCATCGCACGATCGCAGATGATGGCTTAGCCGCATTAAATCGGGAATCGTTTTCAAGTTACCAATTAGCGCAATGAAATTTCCCTGATTTGGATAAAAATGCTGCAAGCCTGCTGGATACCGTTGCGAACCAGGCGTGTGAGCGCAGTAGCCCAGCATTTCTAAAGACAGCATGAGGCGTAGCGGTTCTTGCTGCAAGCCTTGCTGTAAAAAATTGGCGTAGCGGGTGCTGCCAGCGCGATCGTAACTCGTCTCTTCTAAATCAAATGCCACCAGGCGAAGAGGATGACGTGCTGGTTCAGTTGCAAAGAATCGCGCCAGTTCCAGCAGCACTGCTACTCCCGTTGCATTGTCATCCGCTCCTGGTGAGCCAGGAACCGCATCGTAGTGGGCACCAATCAGAATGGGCGGCTTGGACGATCGTCCCGCCAAATTTAAGATCAAATTCTGAAACTCAGTGCCTTGCTGCTGAAACGCATGGGTTTCCACCGTGCCCCACTGCGCCAACTGCGCCCGAACGTACTCGCGGACAAAAAAGTGCCCTGCTGTTGCCAGGTATGGGTCACGATCGCGAGCAACCTGCACGAGATGCACGTAGAGCTGTTCCTTTAGCCTCACTAGCTCTTCTGCTTCGGAATGCCCGACTCCCCACTCCCGACTCCCCACTCCCTATTCCCTACTCCCAATCTAACCGTCACGACAACCCAACCAATTTAGCGCTCAATTCCCATAGGCGATCGGCTCTCTCATCATCCCGCGCCTGGGGTGACACTTTCTGCACAAACGATTTACCATCTTTTTTCTGGCGATTGCCCCAACTCCAGTAAGCTCCCGATTGGCTGTACTCCGGGTCAGCAACTACCATCGCTACGCGTTCGCCCGACAGCTCTTGAGAAACATAGCCGCCCGTAATATTTTTTTGAAACCACGGAAACAGCTTTTGAAACAGCGGGTAGTGATTACGGAAGAGGGGCGTATCTGCTACACAGCCGGGGTAAAGCGAACTAAAGGTAATGCCTGTGGACTCGTGGTAGCGACGATGCAGTTCGCGCATGGTCAGCACGTTGCAAACCTTACTGTCTTTATATGCCTTGACGGGTTCAAATTTTTTGCCATCAGCCATCGCGATCGGCGCTTTAAATCCATCCGCAAAGCCCTTCAGATCGCCCAGATCGGGACGCGGCGGAATCTTGCCACCCAGCTCATCCGGGTTATGCGTCACCGTGCCCAAAATGATCAGTCGTGGGCTGCCCGAAGCCGCGTGCTTGAGATCGTCGAGTAGCAGATTGCAGAGGAGAAAATGCCCCAAATGATTCGTCGCCATCGTCAACTCAAAGCCTTCAGGACTCCGTAACGGCTCTTTGATCAAGGGCATGTAGATGGCAGCATTGCAAACCAGGGCATCCAGCGATCGACCCGTTTCTCGAAAGCGAGTCACAAACTGCCGCACACTGTCCAACGAAGCGACATCAACGGGCATGAGGGTGTACTTGTCTTTCGGTATTGCCACTGATTGGGCAACCTGCTCTGCTTTTGCCAGGTCACGGCACGCCATAACCACATGCCAATCAGGGCGTGCGGCAAGAGCTTTGGCAGCATACAAACCCACTCCTGACGACGCGCCCGTGATCACGACTGTTCGCTTCTGTTGTGTCATCTTCTTCAGACTCCGTTGTCCCACTGACTGTCTTCAGAATCTCACATTGTTGGCAACAGGAACTAATTTGAAGGGAATGAGAAACAGCCCCTAGATATCCAGGTCAGTCAGGTTGAGCTTGGGCGCGTTGGCTTCGATGAATTCACGACGAGGAGCCACCCGATCGCCCATCAGCACCGTGAAGATGCGATCGGCTTCCGCTGCGTCTTCAATCTCAATCCGTTTAAATGTGCGGCTTTCTGGATTCATGGTGGTATCCCAAAGCTGCTGCGGCATCATTTCGCCCAACCCTTTGAAGCGCTGAATTTCGACTTTGGCGTTTTCGGGGAAGCTGGCAATGATTTGATCGCGTTCGCGCTCGCTGTAGCAATAGTGGTGGCTACGTCCACGTTCGATTTTGAACAGCGGTGGACAGGCGATATAAATATAGCCCTGATCCACCATTGCTCGCTGATAGCGGTAGAAGAAAGTCAGCAGCAGTGTGCGAATGTGAGCACCATCCACGTCTGCATCGGTCATGATGACAATCCGATGATACCGGAGGTTGGATGCATCAAAATCTTCGCCTTTGATACCCAACCCCAGAGCGGTAATGAGCGCCTGGATCTCCGTGTTCTTGTAGATTTTGGAGTCGTCAGTTTTCTCAATGTTGAGAATTTTACCGCGTAGGGGGAGGATGGCTTGAAAGCGTCGATCGCGCCCCTGTTTCGCACTACCGCCCGCAGAATCCCCTTCTACAATGAAGATCTCAGATTCAGAGGGGTCTCTAGAGCTACAGTCTGCCAGCTTACCCGGCAAGGTAGAAGACTCTAGAACCGACTTCCGGCGTACCAGTTCTCGCGCTCGTCGTGCCGCTTCAGCCGCGTTGAATGCCTGGATCGCTTTTTCTAAAATGGCATCTGCCACAGCGGGACGAAACTCCAGATACTCCGTCAGCACTTCGCCGACGAGAGAATCCACAATCCCCCGCACTTCTGTGTTGCCCAGCTTCGTCTTCGTTTGTCCTTCAAACTCTGGATTTGGCACCTTCACCGAAATCACGCCCGTCAAGCCTTCGCGGACGTTTTCCCCTGCCAGGTTAGACTCCCCTTCTTTGAGCTTGTTGCGCTTACGGGCGATCGAGTTCATCGTTCGCGTTAGCACCGCTTTCAAGCCTTCCAAGTGTGTCCCACCGTCGATCGTGCGAATGTTGTTGGCAAAGCCCAGAAGATTATCGCTGTAGGCATCCACACACCACTGGAGCGCCACTTCGACCTGCACATTATTGCGTTCACCCTGCACAAACACCACTTCATCGTGCAGCGCTTGCTTGTCGCGGTTCATGTAGGTGATGTATTCCCGAATGCCGCCTTCGTAGAAGTAGGTTTCGACATGTGGCTCTTCGGTCTTGAGCAGTTCCAGGCGGCGATCGGTGAAGGTAATCCGTACGCCGCCATTGAGATATGCTAGTTCGCGCAACCGTCCGGACAGCGTGGCATAGTCAAATTCAACGCTGGTCGTAAAAATTTCTGCATCGGGCTTGAAGGAAACCGTTGTGCCTCGGCGGTTCTCGGTGCTGGGATGCTCCACCAGTTCTGTCACCGCCACGCCACGCTCAAAGCGCTGTATATGTACCTTATCTTCACGCCAAACGCTCACCTCAACCCATTCAGACAGAGCATTTACAACCGAAATCCCAACACCGTGCAGCCCCCCTGAAACTTTGTACCCACCATCGCCAAACTTTCCGCCTGCGTGAAGAATGGTCAGCACCGTCTCAACGCCAGATTTTCCCGTGCGAGGGATGATGCCCGTGGGAATGCCACGACCGTCATCTTCAACGGTAACAGAACCATCGGCATTCAACGCCACCTGGATCGCGGTACAATAGCCTGCCAGCGCTTCATCGACGGAATTATCAACGACTTCATAAACGAGGTGGTGAAGCCCCCGTGGTCCGGTGCTGCCAATGTACATACCGGGACGCATCCGCACAGCTTCAAGACCTTCTAAGACTCGAATCTGATCGGTATCATAATTGTTCGTCATGGATGGAGCGCTCCAATAGTTAGCCTGAGGCTGTCGCAGGATTCATAATAGCAAAATCTATCAAAATTATAACACAAAAGGGTTTTAAGCGGTTTTAGGGCAATTTCAAGCGCCGTTTATGATGGGGATGGATCAGTCTCTTTTTACCGTGTCAACAACGCCTCTTTCTAATTTAATCGAAAACAATACGTTTGTACCATATCTAATCGTGGTTTGTGGTGCCACCGCAACGGGGAAATCAGGTCTGGCGATCGCCCTCACCCAGCGCCTCTATGAAGCAAAACGAGTTGATTCTGCCATCCTCAGCGCCGACTCGCGCCAGGTGTATCGAGACTTTAACATTGGTACCGCCAAACCCTCGATCGCCGAACAGCAGCAGGTGCCCCATTATTTGATTGATATCTGCGATCCCACTGAGACGTTGACGGTGGCGGAGTATCAGCAGAAGGCGCAGGGGTTGATTGAGGGGGAGGAGGCAGGAGGCAGGAGGCAGGAGGCAGAAGGTAGGAGGCAGAAGGCGGAGGGAGCAAGGGAGGCAGGGGGAGCGGAGGAAGCAGGGGAAGAAGTTAAGACTCAAAACTCAAAACTCTCCCACCCCACACCCCACACCCTACACCCCACACCCCTCTTCCTCGTCGGCGGCACGGGTCTCTACATCCGCTCGATCGTCCGTGGGTTGAAAATTCCGCGTGTGGCTCCCCAACCGGAGTTGCGATCGCAGTTGCAAGCGTTGGGGCAATCACAGCTTTATGCGCTTTTGCAGCAGGTTGATCCGGATGGGTCAAGGAGGATTCATCCCAACGATCAGGTGCGGACGTTGCGATCACTGGAGGTTTTTTACGTGACGGGACAGCCCATGTCGGCACAGCAGGGTGAGCAACCGCCCACTTATCCCATTTTGCAGATCGGTCTGGATTGTGGAAGCGTGGAGGAGAGCGATCGGCGCATTGAGCAGCGTACCAAACAAATGATGGCAGCGGGTTTGGTGCAGGAGGTTGAATATCTCTGCCAAAAATATGGAGCCGACTTGCCGCTACTCAGCACGCTGGGCTACGCGGAATGCAAGCAATATCTGGCAGGTGAGCGATCGCTAGAAGAAACCCAAGCGTTGATCGTGCTGCATACTCGCCAGTTTGCCAAACGGCAGCGCACCTGGTTCCGGGCTGATCCGGCGATCGAGTGGTTTGATGCTGACAGTCCAACGCTATTAGAACAGGTTTGGCAGCGCGTACAAGAGTTCCTGGCAAATCGTCAATAATAGGAAGACGGCAGAAGAAACTAGGGCTATTTCATTCTGTCAATGGCACTCATTTGCAACAGACGTTAACGGATGAAACAGATGATCTTCTACCCTATGCAAACAACTCATCCGCTTCATCTGCTCCTGAATCCGTTGCTTACAGGACTCGACTTCTAGAATGAAATGACCCTGAGTAAAAACACGATCGATCGCACTGTTGCACATTTGAGGTTGAGGCTATGTCGCGGCTCTTTCCCACTTCATCAGAAGCAACCCAGGCAGAAACCATCTACCCCGACAGCGACGGGCAGCCGATGGCAGACAATACAGAACAGTTTCAGTGGATTGTGGTCATTAAATTGAAACAATGGCGTAGAGCCGACCGTGCTTGGCAAGCTCTACGCCGTTTCCTTTACCCTTTGATCGATGTCAGAGCTGCAAAGGGCTAAAGTCGAGTTCAAAACCTCCGAGGTCTAATGCCGTTACGCCATAATACGGTCAGAGCAAAAGGATCTCTCCTATGGTATTTGAGTCGATCGCAGGTGGATTGGTCAAAGCAGCGTTGCCGAAGGTGGCAGGGGCGATCGCAACCGCCGTTAAAGACAAGCTGCACCCAACGCAACTGCAACGATCGCTCACAGTTGCCTTGCAGGAATCGGGTGCGTTCGATCGTGGACAAAAAGCCAACAATCGAGTGTTCTACTACTGGGAGCCTGGAAGAACGGATAAGTTTCTAGCCGCGTTGCTCGAACATTCAGAGGTGCAGCGCGAGTTGCAGAAACCACTGGAGCAAGACGGTGCGCCCGATGTCGCCATGCTGGTGCAAGTCGCCAAACACATTGCGGTCGATCTGACCCTGGACATTTCAGGCAATACTCTAGAACCCTGGCTGAAAGCCTTTGCAAACGCGTACTTTGATGCCATTACCGCGATTCGCTTTCAGGTGGCAAAGGCAAATTATCTCAAACAACTCGCCAACTGGTTTGATGATGTGAAGTTTGCAGGTGTGGCGGTGCCGGGACAGGACGTGGAACGAGCCGAACGCTTGGCGCAGATCTTTGTGATGCCGGATGTAGAGGAGGATGGAGGAGGGCGATCGCGGCTGGCATTTGAGCGATCGTTGTTTGAGGAGCAGGGGGAGCAGGGGAGGCAGGGGGAGCTTTTGCAGGAGCAGCGGTGGAGAGCGCAGTTGGAGCGATCGGGTCGCAAGTTTTCGGCGCGGCAACTGCTTAATCAGCATCAGAAGAAGATTGTGCTGTTGGGCGCACCGGGTTCGGGTAAAACGACGCTGATGAGTTTCTTTGCGGTGGCGTTGGCGGAGCAACAGGGAGCGATCGCATATGCAAGCGATGTACATGCAGAAGGGCTGATGCAGGAGAGATCCCCCAACCCCCTTAAAAAGGGGGCTTCAGAAACTCCCCCCTTTTTAAGGGGGGCTAGGGGGGATCAAGATTTCAAGCATCAACCTCGAATGGTTCCGGATACAGAAGGAATTGATGCCCATGCAGAAGGAACCGATCGCGATCAAACTCGAATCGATCACGATGCAGAAGGAAGCGATCGCGATCGATCTCAAATGCAGCGCGATCGAACTCGAATGGTTCCGAATACAGAAGGATTGCGACTCGATCCATTGGCATTGCAGACCGATGCAGACGCATTGCTGCTGCCGATTTTGATTCGCATTCGGGATTGGGCACGAACGCCGGATGTCACGCTGCCTGAGTATGCGCGGCAGTTTGCGGAAACCACGATGTCCTGCAAGCCGTTGCCAAAGGGATTCTTTGAACACTGGCTGAACAATGGACGGGCGCTCATTCTCCTGGATGGGTTAGACGAAGTGGCAGAAGAAGCGAAGCGCTACCATCTGGTGCAGTGCATCGAAAACTTTTTGGGACAGTATCCGCTGAATCGCGCCATCATTACCTCGCGTCCTGCTGGCTACAAGCGCGACTTTTTCCGCACCGAAGAGTTTCCGCACTACGAGTTGCAGCCGTTTGATGATGGGAAAATTGAGGAGTTTTGCGATCGGTGGTATCGGAGTCGGATACAGGACACCGCAGAAGCGCAGCGACGCAAAGAGAGTTTGCAAAAGGCGTTGAATCAGCAGGATCGGATTAAATTGTTGGCGCGGAATCCGTTGCTGCTGACGATCATTGCCCTGATTCATCGCTATCAGGCACGACTGCCCCGCGAACGCTACAAACTCTACGACAAAGCGGTGGAAACGCTGCTCACCGCCTGGGATGACAACAAAGAACTGAGCAATCAGACGGTGCTCAAATACCTGCAACTGGACGACCTGCGACGGTTGATGGAAAGCCTCGCCAACTGGATTCACACGCAGGGCAACACGGGCGATCGCGAAGGCGGCACCCTCATCGACAAAGACGAACTCATCCAAAAACTCTGCCAGGAAATCAAAACGCTTAAACAACTCCAGCACTACGAAGCGAAAGCAGAAGCCGAACGGTTTGTGAGGTTCATCCGCGACAGAACCGGACTCCTCAACGAACAGGGACAGGACTGCTACGCCTTTGTCCACAAAACCTTTCAGGAATACCTCACCGCGCAAGACATCAACTACCAGGCAGACAACGAAGACGACTTCGCGATTGTCCTCACGCACATCGAGCAACACCTCCACGACCCCCACTGGCGCGAAGTGTTGCTCCTCCTTATCGCCCAACAAAGCCCTAAAAAAGCCGCGAGAGCCATCCGTAAGATTCTCAATGCCAATAGTCCTTACGAGCAATGGCTCCACCGCGATGTATTGTTTGCAGGTCGTTGTCTCGCCGAAGATCCAAAGGGACTACAAGGAGCAGATTTCGATCTTGCGTCAGAGATTCTTGAGCAATTGCTTAAGCTTGAAATAAATATCTTGAAAACAGCTAGCTCAAGAGTTAGAAGCCAAGTTTCATATGTCATTTGTAATTTAGGCGGAACAACATTTGAAAATATAGCTCTACAAGCTTTAAATAATCAGTCTAAACTTATTCATGAGTACCGATTATGCAAATATCGAGGGGTTCTAGGAGAAGAAAAAGAGATCGAGTATTGGATAGAACTGACTAAAAACAGTGACGCTAATGTACGCTCTAAGGCAGCAGATGTGCTTTGTGTCTTCAGAAGCCCAGACATTCCCACAAAATTATCAAATTCTATAGTGCAATCGCTTAGGCGACTAATCGCTGATGATGATTCAAATGTGCGCGTAATGGCAGCTCATACTTTGACACATTTAGGTGAGACTTCAAGCGATATCTCACAGGCGCTGACAGCTTTGCTCAACGATAAAAATAGTGATGTGCGTTCTAAAGCAATTCATACTCTAGGTAGCTTTAACGATGCATCTGATCAGGCAGCACAAGCCTTAATAACTTTATTAAAGGATGAAAATTCTGATATACGTGCTGAAGCTGTAGTAGCGTTGGGTGAATTAGGCAATAAATCTAACATAGTACTTCAAGAACTTTTGGCAAAACTTGATGATAAGGATCTAGGTGTACAATTCTGCACGAGTATGGTGTTAAGAAACTTAGGTTTAGCCTCTAAATTCAAATTAGAATCTAACCCTGAAATAAAAGAACTTTTAGAATTCCTCACGCACGAAAACTACTCTATAAGCTACAGCGCGTGTGAAAGGTTAGGAGGCATGAGTAATATTTCAAGTGAGGTATTAAAAACTCTTTTAGCTCTGCTCGAACACTCAGACTATGTCATTCGCTCTCATACAAGTGCGGTCTTGAGTAATCTAGGCAAAAAAAATGGCTTGGTTGAGCCTGCGATCGTTCAGTGGATTGAGCAGCATCAGGATGAGGAGTGTGTGGGAGCGGGGATTGATGCGCTGTGGGAGATAGTGGAGGGGAAGGGATGAGGGATGAGGGATGAAGGCTAAAGGATGAAGGATAAAATGGTGGGACTAGAATTGAGGGGTGAGCCATTTTACCAACTGCTGCACAGGGCTTTGCGTGTATCCGCGTTTGTCAAATGCTATCAAACTGCTATCGCAATGTTGAACTTTTTCGGTATAGCGATCGCAGCGGCGAAATCTACATTTTTGTAAGCGACGAGATTCAAATTGTGATTTACCGTGATGGAACCTGGAGGTACGTATGAAACCAAATTACGATGCCATGACAAAAACTGAACTGAGAGCCTACATCCTAGAAAACCGTCATGATGTGGATGCGATCGAGGCTTTCTTCCAGCGTCGTAGCCCTGATGCCGATGCAATCCTCTTCCCTCCACCCAAAACAGAAGAGGAATGGCAGCAACAGTTAGAAATCGCCAGACCGTTTCTTGAGCGGCGATCTAAAGAGAACGAATGAAATACACCGTCATTATTCAATGGTCAAAAGACGATCAATGTTTTGTCGTCACCTTACCTGAATTTCAGGATACTGTGATGCAGCACGTCACGCATGGCGACACCTACGAAGAAGCCCTCAAAAACGCTCAAGAGGTACTGGAACTGTTAGTTGAGTCTGCGTCAGAGGAAGGAACACCATTACCAGAACCCAAAACGCTCGGACAACCACTCCAGGTTGCGTAAACTCTAGGGATTGATGCGCTGTGGGAGATAGTGGAAGGAGAAGGCTAAAGGATGAAGGATGAAGGATGAAGTTACCGGAGGGCGATCGGGCTGATGTTCCCTTGCAAAAGCTAATTGGTTATTGTCTCAATCCAGAACATCAGTCTGGAAAACATAAAGCAAGAGTGTTTGCGTCTGCGTTAGGTATCACGGCTGAAAATGCCGATGATCTACGAGAATTGATTCAGAGGGCTGCGATCGAAGGCGAGGTGGTTCAGCAAAACATTACAGAGTTTGGACAGGTGTTCAAAGTTGACTGGGCAGTACCAGAAAGCGATGGACTCATCCTTCGTACTCTTTGGGAAATTACAACAGCCAATCCTCATCCACGCTTAATTTCTGCATTTATCAAGTAAATCACTATGACAGACTATAAACTTTTCGAGGTTGTCGCAACGCTGAAGCCCATTTCCCGCGATCGATTGACGTTAGTGGAACCGGAATACCAGGCGATCGCAGAGTTGCCAATTGGTCAAGTCGGCACCATCGTTGAACTGTATGCAGCCGAACAACCTCAGTATCTTGTTGAATTTGCCGATTCCAACGGACAAGAATACGCAATGGCAATCTTGAACGCCGATGAAATTTTAGCGTTGCACTACGAATTGATCGTTGCTTAGATCAGAGCATTGCATCAGGATAAGGAATATGTGGGAGCGGGGATTGATGCGCTGTGGGAAATTGTTGAAGGTAAAAGGTAAAAGGCAAAAGGCAAAAGGTAAAAGGCAAAAGGTAAAAGGTAAGAGGGGGGATGAAGGATAAAATGGCAGGATTAGAATTGAGGGGTGAGCTATTCTACCGACTATTGAGCAAAACTTTGCCAGCGTCTGTGTTTGCCAGATGCTATCGAACTATTATCGAGACATCCAACTATTCCGCTACAACGCACACTCAGGCATCATTTACATTTTTGCCAGTGACGAGCTTCAAATCGTGATACCCCCTGACGGGGATTGGAGGTTTTTAGATGAAGCCCAACTATGATGCAATGTCCTGGTCAGAACTCCGAGCTTACATCCTGTCGCATCGAGATGATTTAGATGCGTTAGAAGCTCTGTATGCTCGTCGCAGTCCCGATTCTGAAGCAACCTGGTTTACGCCACCCAAAACCGAAGAAGAATGGCAGCAACAGATGGAAATGGTGAGACCGATTCTTGAACGCAAGCCTAAAGTGAACGAATAAAATACACCGTCATCATTCAATGGTCAGAAGACGATCGATGTTTTGTCGTCACCTTACCTGAATTTCAGGACACTGTGATGCAGCCCGTCACGCATGGCGACACCTACGAAGAAGCCCTCAAAAACGCTCAAGAAGTGCTGGAACTGCTAGTTGAGTCTGCATCACAGGAAGGAACACCGTTACCAGAGCCAAAAACCCTCGGACAACCACTCCAGGTTGCTTGATTTGAGAGAACGCTGATCGCTTTCGGTTTAGTGACATTACAGGTGACATTCATATTTTTGCTGGCGAAGACCTTCAGATTATGATCGATCGTCAAGGAAAGTGGGATTTTATCGATGAAACCTGACTTTGAGACAATGCCCTGGACAGAGCTAAGAGCCTACATTCTCGATCGTCGGGACGATTCAGAAGCCTTTCATACATTTATCCGTCGCTGCAAACCTCGCCCCAATTCCACAGGCTACGACTTTCCTCACACAGAAGAAGGCAGACAGCAGATGGAAGAAATCTTCCGACAAAAGCTCAATGGAGAACTCTAAGCGTTTGTTTTGTAATGTTACGTGATGAAATCTGGAGGTTCTTGCATGAAGCCCAACTACGATGCAATGTCCTGGTCAGAACTAAGAGCTTTATTCTGCAACATCGAGACGATTTGGATGCGCTAGAAGCTTTCTTCGCCCGCCGCAGTCCCGATTCTGAGGCAACCTGGTTTACGCCACCCAAAACCGAAGAGGAATGGCAGCAACAGCTAGAAGTCATTAGACCGATTCTTGAACGAAAGTCATCCAAAGACAACAGTAAGGCAACGGTCATCAAAGGAACCATCAAAGTCAAAAGCACAGATTATTTAATTCGCGATCCTTAGGAGGTCTGAGGGGCAAGAGTAACGATGAACCAGACTATGCAGGCTTTGTTAGGGCTTTCCCTTTGTTTGAATGCATTCTTCATTTCCTTTGGCGTTTGGCTTATTCTCAAGCGGGGTGGTTTGCCTTATTTAGCGATGAGAGTGCCACTGCTAAAAAAGCTTGGCGTGTCGATCGTTCAGATTGCTTCTTTCAATTTTCCCTATTACGATCATCGTCAAAGTCAACTGGTACTGCTGCCGATTCAGTCGTCTAATATCGTCTTTCTGGGAGACAGCATTACCGATGAAGGGGAATGGGCAGAGCTACTGGCAAATTCAGCCATCCGCAATCGTGGGATCTCTAGCGATACAACGATCGGCGTGCTCGATCGCTTACCCAACCTCATCACACCTCAACCGCAAAAGATATTCTTGATGATTGGTGTAAATGATTTGTCGAATTTGGGACGATCGCCCGCTGAAATCATTCAAACTTATACAGAAATTCTGATTCAAATCCGTGCGCGATCGCCTCAAACGCATGTCTTTATTCAAAGCGTTTTACCCATCAATCCAAAGCTGTTTTTAGGCTTTGTAACTAACAAGAATATTCGTACTTTAAACGAACTGCTTCAGCACTTAGCGGATGAATTTTCCCATTCTTACATCGATTTGCATTCCCAATTTTTGGATGCCAATCAGCAACTTGATACCAAATACACCTCAGACGGCATTCACCTCAACGGCATTGCCTATCAACGTTGGGCAGACCTCATCAATCCCTACGTCCTGTCTTGACTCCTTCTGCCTCCTGCCTTCTGCCTTCTGCCTGCTCAAACGAGTTTAGATACACTCAATCTGCGTTAGTGTGAAGTGTCACGATCGGTTGCCAGCTTACCGCCCATCCACTTACCCCAAAGCTTCCTATGGTTTCCTCCACATTGACTATCAAACCAGCACCCATTCCTGAACTGATTGACGATTTGCCCAACATTTCTGGCTGGGAAGCAGACGTGCAGGCAGTCACCAGCGAACATCGTTCTGTTTTTCTGCCCACAACCAATCTACGTCTGGATGACCTGACGGCAACATTTGCGATCGCCCTGCACATGCACCAGCCGACCGTTCCCACTGGCTGGAATGGAGCGGCGATCGGTCATCTGCAACACATGTTCGAGCATTCTGGTGAAGGCGACAACCACAATGCAGGCACGTTTGCCTGGTGCTACTCCCGTATGGGCGACTTCATCCCCGAATTGGTGGGCAATGGTTGTAATCCCCACGTCATGCTGGATTATTCTGGCAATCTGCTGTGGGGGCTGCGGCAAATGGGGCGCGGCGATGTTATCGATAACCTGAAGCGCATCACCTGCGACCCCACCTATCAACCTTACGTCGAGTGGTTAGGAACGATGTGGAGCCATTCCGTTGTTCCTTCTACGCCCATCCCCGATATCAAGCTGCACATTCAGGCATGGCAGCACTACTTTGCAGCGGTGTTTGGTTGGGAGGCGTTGGCGCGTGTGAAGGGCTTTTCACCGCCAGAAATGCATCTGCCCAACCAACCCGATACGCTGTATGCCTTGGTCAAAGCGCTGAAAGAATGTGGCTACCGTTGGCTGCTGGTGCAGGAACATTCGGTTGAAACGCTTCAGGGAGAACCTTTGCAAGACAAGCATTTGCCCCATCAACTCATTGCCCGTAATTCACATGGTGAAACCGTGAGCATTACCGTGCTGATTAAAACGCAGGGGTCAGATACAAAGCTGGTCGCGCAAATGCAGCCCTACTACGAAGCAAAAACGCTGTCCCGTCGATCGCTCAACGGCATCGCCATTCCCCCGATCGTCTCGCAAATTGGCGATGGTGAAAACGGTGGCGTAATGATGAACGAATTTCCACCTGCGTTCAAACAAGCCTGGTATCAGATGGCAGAAAATGGTGGTAGATCGGGCGTTGTGGGCGTGAACGGCACCGAATATCTGGAATTACTGGAAGCCGCAGGTGTGAAGGCAGAAGATTTTCCGACCTGTCAGGCGATCGGGCAACACCAAATCTGGCAGCGTGTCTCACCCGAAAAGAGCACACCAGAAGCCGTTGAAGCGGCGATCGGGGCGATCAAGCAAGAAAATCCCAACTTCCACATGGAAGGTTCCTCGTGGACGAACAATCGCAGTTGGGTCAAAGATTACGACAACGTGCTGACCCCCATGAACCAACTCAGCGCTCACTTCCACCAAACCTTCGATCCGCTTCTGCAAGCACCATCCGAACCAGGACAAACACCTGTCACGCAGTCAACTCGCTACCGCAAAGCGTTGCTGTATAACCTGCTGCTGCAAACAAGCTGCTTCCGCTACTGGGGACAGGGTGCCTGGACTGATTACGCTCGTGCCTTTTATGAGCAAGGAGAAGCGGCGATCGGCTAATTTAACCCGTATGGTAGGGGACGATCGCTCCTTTAAAATTTGAGAATGGTCAATCGCTCAAAAATCCTTTGCTAAAATTGCATCACTTGACACAGTGGAAAGAATGAAAACATTTACCTTGATGGGCGCAATTGACACAGATGGTCATCTGCAGCTAAATGTATACTGCTGATCAACGATTACACGATGTTCAAGAGCTAACAAGCATTAACTTCACTTAGAGCCAAAAATCATGGCAAAATGTGATCCTCAACCAACGCCTGCCAAAGCCGCTTGATTTCCGTACCCCTCTTACGGTGACCTGTACTAAGGAACGCCTTTGGCATTGTAGCGATCTGTGGAGCAGGATGGTATGACTGAGGCGCGATGAGGCTATATCGCAGATGAGAAGGCTGCAAACATTTGAGGTTTAAGGCTTTAGTGCAGGGATGCCATCACTATTGAGAAGCTGTGGATCAGCACCTGCGTTCAATAGAAGCGCGATCGCATCGGTATCGTTTGCTTTGGCAGCAAGATGCAAGGCAGAATCGCAGACGATCGTTGCCTCTCGTACAAAAATGCTGTCCCGGTTAGGATGCATGACGGCGTTTACATTGGCACCTGCGTTAAGCAATACTTGAGCCGCATCAAAATTGCGTTGCTCGATCGCCAGCATCAAAGCGGTTTTGCCCATGACATCGTAAACATTCACGTCGGCACCTGCCGTCACTAGAGCGTTTACAATTTGGGTAATTTTTTGCGGTACATCGGACTCTGACTCAGCCAGCCCGTGTCCTGCCAGCGCTTCATTCATCTTCGGCGCGAGAAAGACGGTGACAAGGGGAGCCATATCATGCATTCCCACCTTGTTCACATTTGCTTTTGCGGCAATGAGGGTGTGAACAATGCTGACCCGTGCCCGACGACAGGCGGCAGTCAGGGGTGTATCACTCTGATAGTTGCGAGTATTGACATTGCAGCCAGCATCAATCAAAAGCTGAATAATTTCAGGCTGACTACTCTTCTCCGCCGCATCTACTAAGAGGCGAAAGCCAGTGTCAAACTTCACCGCTGCACCTGCATGAATGAGCAACCGCACAATGTCAGTGTGCCCCTTCTCGCAGGCTTTGCGAATTGGGCATAGACCCGGATTCTGGTTGTTCCAGTTTGGGTCTGCGCCAGCGTCTAAAAGGAGCTTCACAATCTCGGTATAGCCTTTGTCAACAGCCGTCTCTAGAGCATCAAAGGTGAAAAACATTTCCACTTTCGCGTTGACATCGGCACCTGCTGCAATGAGGGCACGCACAACGTCGGTTCGTCCTGCCATGACAGCACTCATGAGAAGAGACGGATCACTCTTTTTGCGCTGCCGTTGGTTTTCTGCGGCGACGAGGGCGTGAAAGAGTTCCGTATCACCTGCTTGAGCCGCGATCGACAGCCGATCGAACTCCGCTTTTGCTTCTGCTTCGGAGACGGTTGGCGTAGCATCTTCCCCCGTGATCGCATCAAAGACCATGCCAATGATGTCATTAAGATTAGGCTGCATCATCGTCGTCCGGTTGCTCAACGTCAGTTGTCCATTCTTCTTTGAGAGTGAGCCAATCTGCCCGCACGATGGTGCCTTCAGACGACGACATTACTTGCAGCGCTGGCTGACCGTTTTCGGTGTCGTACCAAACTGCTGGAAGGTAAATACCTAACTCGGAGAAAAACTCGTTGATAAAAACGACTCTCGATTGAGTGGCGACGTTATACTCCTGTTCGGTGTCGTCATCAAAGTCATCCTCGTCAGGGTTGTATTCTTCGTCCTCGTCCTCGTCAGATTTTGGTAAGTTTTCAGGTGCTTCCCGCAGTTTAGATTTGAAGTGAACGTCATCCGCTGCTTCAAATCGTTCTACCGACTCACCATTCTCAAAGAGGTCGTAGCCTATTGAAACAGACGTGTCTTCTTCCATCAATGTAATGGCTTTGGTCTGAAACCTCGCAGAGAGCGCTTTTGCTTCGTTAGGAACGTCTTCAATTTCATCCATGTCCAACCAGGAGAGTGATCGAATTACAACTGTCCACTCTGTACCACGCACTTGCAGGATGGGTATGCCTGGTTCTAACATTTCACCATCAGGGTATTCCTCTTCATCACTGTCAGGACAGGGTTTGAGTGTGATGTTTTTCTCCCACCCCACTTGACGCGATTGAATCCGGTACTCCTTGTATTTCATCGTGCGCCAATCATGCTTATCGCGCTTCGTCAGACCTTCTCGCAGGTCGATTAATGCCTGCACAACGTCATCGATCGATGCTTTCACTGCTAGAAGGGAGTATTCAGGATGTCCGTCGTGGATCATTTTGACGAAATCAACGATCCCTAGTTTTTGCGTCTGTACGATGCTGCTCATCATTTTTCTCGATCGACTCCCTTGAGTATTCCCCACGCAGTAAAAGGAGAAACACACATTAGTAAGGTAGAGCAGATGTTAGATTGCCTAAGAGATGCGTTAAAGATTCAAAGCGATCGCCCTATTTGTGATGGTGTGAAGTGACAGCGCGATCGCGGGTAGGCTAGGGGCGATCGTTCATCTGGGTTGCGATCGTCGTGTTAGATTAAGCAGGTAAGCACTCACGGGTGTTTCAGGCTATGAGTTTCAGCGATGTGGTCGAAGCCATCAAAGCGCTTTCGGTGGCAGAAAAACAAGAAATTCAACTGCTGTTGCAGCAATATCTACGCGAAGAGCGTCGATCAGAGTTTTATGAAAACTTTCAAGCCGCACAGGTAGAAGAGCGTAACGGCGAACTAAAATTTGCTTCTCATCTTGCTGAACTTAAACAACTAATCGAAGACGAATGACCGACGTTAGTTTCAGCACATCTTTTCGTCGTGCTTTTAAGAAGCGAATTAGAGGCAACGCGGAGTTAGAAGCAAGATTCTGGCAGAAGGTAGAGCAGTTTACGATCGATCCGTTTGATCAAGGTTTAAAGACGCATAAACTATCAGGTAAGCTCAAGGAGATGTGGAGCTTCAGCATCGATTACGACGAGAGAGTACTGTTCTACTTCACTGAGAATGGGAACGTCGTGTTTGTCGATATTGGTAGTTATGATCAGCTCTATTGAGTCATCCTAAGCAACTGGGTGCGGGGTTATTTGACCGACAATCCTAATGTGAAAGAGAACGATTGCCCTATTTGTGATGAGGTGAAGTGAGAGCGATCGCCTTACTGTTCCAACCAGGTCACCAAATCTGAAACGTTAGAAAAGTTGAGCAGCGCGACTGCCAGGGCTTCAAGCTGGGGGAGATCAAGGGTTAAGAGGCGATCGTGCAGTTCATCCGGCAACTGCCCAACCCGTTGTTCCAGCAACAGCATTACTAATGCCAGCCCTTCTTCTCGCCTACCTTCCTGTCTGCCTTCCTGTCTGCCTTCCTGTCTGCCTTCTTGAAGAATTTCCTGATAAATAACCGATTCTCGCATAGCTCCCTCCATAAACACCTGTCGAATCAACGGCTTGTCAAACTTCAACCCCGCCAACAGTTGAGCATAGCCGGAAACCTCCTGTCGTTGTTGAGTTGATTCTATCTCACTCGTCACTTGTGCTACCTGCTGCAACAACTGCAATGGGTTAGACATTGCAGCTAAAGAGGCGAAAGGCAGCAAGGCTGTATCATGCAGGAAAATCGTCGGGTCTTGCTCCCAAAGTCTCAGAACTTGATACTCATGACGGGTTGACTCAACTGTGAATACAGCTTCAATTTCTGCCAGATCCGATGGCGGCAGGAGTAAAATCACAACCTGGCTTATGGGTAGGCGATACAGCCGATAGAGTCTGACCCAATAGTCCAACATTCGGAGCGGCAGCGGAGGATTGGACTCAATTCTGGTCTGGAATTCCAGATGCACAATGCGTTGGTCTGTTTGCAACAGCGTGACGGCATCGGCTCGAATGGGTTCAATGCTCAACTCAGTTTTGAGCACGCTGACGGAGGCAGGCGTTTCCCCTAAAAGCCAGGTGATAAAGCGATCGGGGTATTTTTCTGCCAGGAGTTTACAGAGATTGTCGAAAGACATGGTGAAGCGCTGGCACAGCAGGTATAGCAGTTTCCATTTTAGTAATGTATGAGTTTTGGGGTTTTAAGGCAGAAGGCAGAAGGAAATTCTCACCTCTCTTACCTTCTGCCCTCTGCCCTCTGCCTTCTGCCTTGCTGAGACTGTACTTCACCTGCTCAAGAACCGCTATATCAGATTTTGCCAAGCCGATCGCGCAAAATTTCCGCTTGCTTTTCGGCTTCTGCCAGGGTTGCCCGTGCGCTTTCCACCACATCAGCAGGTGCTTTGTTGACAAAACCAGGATTGCCCAAACGACCGGAGAGAGCCTGAATTTCTGCTTCCACCCGCTTGAGATCGCGTTCGATCTTGGTGCGTTGGGCTTCCTCATCTACCACGCCTGCCACTAGAATTTCGACCTGCACGGTGCCAACTACAGCTACTCTCCACTCTCTCGGATTGTCCCGAAGCATCATTACCTCGGGTTTTAGCTTGATCTCCAGTGCGTCTACTTTTGCCAGTTCTTCAATGTAGCGGCTTCCCCTTTCCAAGATCCTGAGTTCGCGATCGCTCTCGGTTTGCAAACTGGCGGTCACTTTCACCGCTGGCTTGACACCTGCATCAGCACGCAAGTTGCGAATGGTGCGAATGGTGCCGATGAGTAAGTCAAACTGCTGCTCCAGTTCAGGATCAATCAGAGAAGCGTCCGGTTCAGGATAGGGTTGCAGCGCCAGATAGCGATCGTCGCCCGCTTGCGTCAACGTGTGCCAGATCTCTTCGGTAATGTGCGGCGTGAAGGGATGCAGCAATTTGAGAATTCCTTCCAGGACAAAGACCAGCACCTGCTGAACCGTCTGTTTGGACTCCGCATCATCGCCCTGCAACCGAGCCTTGACCAATTCGATGTACCAGTCGCAAAAGTCGCCCCAGATGAATTCGTACAGTCCCTTAGCGGCTTCTCCCAACCCGAAATTGTCGATTTGGTCGCGGGTTTGTTGGGTGACTTGATGGAAACGAGAGAGAATCCAGCGATCGGCAAGCTGAAGGGTGTGGGGTGTGGGGTGTGGGGTGTGGGGGGATAGAGAGTTTTGAGTTTTGAGTTTTGAGTTTTGAGTTTTGAGTTCAGAAGTCTGCCCTGCTCCCTCTGCTTCCTCTACTTCCCTTGCCTCCCCTGCTTCCTCCGCTCCCCCGACTCCTGACTCCTGACTCCTGACTCCTGACTCCTGACTCCCCACATTCATCAATACAAACCGAGACGCATTCCACAGCTTATTGGTAAAGTTGCGGGAAGCTTCCACCGTTGCGGATTCGTCGGTTTTACGGTTGTACTCCAGGCGAATGTCTTGCCCTGCACCTGCCACTTCGCGGATAAGGGTATAGCGGAGGGCATCGGTGCCGTATTTGTTGATCAGCAACAGCGGATCGATGCCGTTGTTGGAGGATTTGGACATCTTCTTGTTGTTTTCGTCCCGCACCAAGCCGTGAATGTAGACGGTCTGAAATGGCATTTGTCCGGTGAAGTGCCCTGCCATCATGGTCATGCGGGCGACCCAGAAGAAGATGATGTCGAAGCCAGTGACAAGCGTGGTGGTGGGATAATACCGCGCCAGATCTGCGGTTTGTTCGGGCCAGCCCAGCGTGGAGAAGGGCCAAAGCCCCGATGAGAACCAGGTATCGAGGACATCCGGATCTTGGACGAGTTGAGCGTCTGCACCAAATTGGGCGATCGCCTTCTCCTTTGCCTCCGCCTCATTCCGCGCCACCACAAACGGCGTATTGTCCTGGATCTCGCCGCCCGTTTCATTCACCGCATACCAGGCGGGAATTTGATGCCCCCACCACAGTTGACGCGAGATGCACCAGTCGCGCAGACTCACCAACCAATCGCGGTACACTTTCGTCCAGCGATCGGGCACGAAAGCGGGCGACTGTTGCTGATCCAGAAATTCCAGCGTCTGGTCTGCCATTGGGCGAATCTTGACGAACCACTGGGTTGAGAGGAGCGGCTCGATGGGGACTTTGCCGCGATCGCTGTAGGGCACCGTATGCTTGTAGTCCTCTGTTTTGACCAGAAAGCCTTCTGCATCCAACTGTGCGACCACATTTTTACGCGCCACAAAGCGATCCTGCCCCTGAAACGCGCCTGCATTCTCGTTCAGGCTCCCGTCCTTGTTCATGATGTTGATGAAGGGCAGGTTGTGGCGTTTGCCCATCTCAAAGTCGTTGAGGTCGTGGGCAGGGGTGACTTTCACGCAACCCGTCCCAAAGGTGGCATCCACATACTCATCCGCAATGATGGGAATTTGCCGACCGACGAGGGGCAGCGTCAGCGTTTTGCCGATCAGGGCTTTGTAGCGATCGTCGTTGGGATTCACCGCCACCGCCGTATCGCCCAGCATCGTCTCTGGTCGGGTGGTCACGACTTCGATAGAGCCAGAGCCATCGGTCAGCGGATAGCGGAAGTGCCACAGATGCCCGTTGACTTCCTGGTTCTCGACTTCGGTATCCGAGACGGCGGATTGCGTGGCAGGGCACCAGTTGACGAGGTATTCGCCGCGATAGATCAGCTTTTCGTCATACAGCTTGACAAACGCTTCCACCACCGCTTCGGACAAGCCCTCATCCATCGTGAAGCGTTCCCGCGACCAATCTACAGACAGCCCCAAACGGCGCAGTTGACCGACGATCGTCCCGCCCGACTCTTCTTTCCATTCCCAGGCGCGTTTCAGGTATGCCTCTCGCCCCACCTCCTGACGCTTCTGCTTCTGAGCCTTCAGTTCCTTATCCAAGATGGTGCTGACAGCAATGCTGGCGTGGTCGGTGCCCGGAAGCCAGAGGGTGTTGCGTCCCAGCATCCGGTGATAGCGAATGAGCACATCAATCAAAGAATGCTCGAAGGCATGACCCATGTGCAAGCTGCCCGTCACGTTGGGCGGCGGAATCACGATGCAGTACGGTTTACCGGGATGGTTGGGGTCAGCTTTGAAGACTTCATTCGCTTCCCATAAGTGCTGCCACCTGGCTTCGGCGATCGCGGGGTCGTATTGGCTGGGCAGGTTTGGGGTTGCGGCGGTCATGTGAGCAGCGTGTGTATTTAACTTTGATACATTCTGCCATGATGTGCGGTTGGGATGCGAATGGATGGTGAGGGGAGGAGGCAGAGGGCAGGAGGCAGAGGGTAGAAGGCAGAGGGCAGAGGGCAGGAGGCAGAAGGCAGGAGGCAGTACCGTCTTCTCAAGCGGTGTGCGTCTCTTCATTAACGCCGCGGTTGAGGAAGGCACGATCGGGGCTGACCAAACCAATGTCAGGCAATGAGAAGCAATGTCAGGCATGGCAAAAGGATTGTGACCGATCGCAACAGCAATGTGAGGCGACGCAATCGCAATGTGAGGCATGACAAACGGATTGTGACTCGACACAATGGCAATGTGACGCGATGCATTCACAATGCAACCCGATCGATTGATAATGTGACCCGATCCATTCGTAATGAATTGTGATCCAATCGCAATGTATGGCGATGCATCACAATTGTCTCGGACTAAACCTCGGAGGTTTTATAAACCTCCGAGGTTTGCGTCAGCCCTGACCACTATGATGACGAAACCTCTTGGCAAGGCAATAATGAACGAGAAGCCTGCCGCACCTGCCGCTTTGCAACCCCATGCCCCAACCGCCACATCTGGACTATAGTGACCGCGACTTGCGAAACCGATCGTTCAAAGACCAAGACCTGATCGGCGCAAACTTCAGCGGAGCAGACTTGACTAAAGCTAATTTTCAAGGGGCTTATACTGCCCAATCCCAAACCCAGATTATTGTCCGTCGAGCAATTGTTGCAATATCTGCTGTGTTTGCACCCTTATCTATAATTGGTGCTTTGGGCTATGCCCCTGCATTCGGCTATGCTACTTCGTTGGCTTTTGTCATCATATTTGCTTTGACAGGTGTTCTTTTCGTGCGTGCGAATCAACCTTTAGCCAAAAGTATTGCGGCTGGTGTCATTCTTATTGGTAGTGCTTTTGCCACAACATTAGCGTTGGCTGTTGCAGTTGCCACTAAGGCAGTGTCTGTCTTTAATGAAATTAACTTTCAACAAATATTTTCTAGCAGCTATAGTCGAGATCTCTTTTCCATAGGTATGGGTTATCTTTTATTCTCATTAGCGATTCTTGGCTTTGGAGTCTATGGCTTTTTAGAATTGCTTAAAATTTTGAAGATTCTTCCAGGTACAAGATTCGAGAATGCGGATTTGAGTGAAGCCAATTTTACTAATGCAGTGCTTCAAAATGCTGACTTCTCTGGGTGCTTATTGAATCATGTTAATTGGACTGGTGCAAAGTTTTACCGTTGTAAATTCCCCAAGCATTTTCAAGACAGTACGATTCGAGCGCTTTGTACCAGCCGTAATGGCTATAAGCATGATTACCGTGGTGCCAATCTGAAAAATCTTCATTTGGCGGCGGCTGATCTGACTCGCGCCAACTTAAGTGGAGCAGATTTGAGCGGCGCTGACTTGCAATATGCGGACTTAAGAGAAGCCAGTTTGCAAGGCGCTCAGGCGTTAGGAACCAATTTTTCCAATGCCGTATTAACGGGAGCCTGCATTCAACATTGGGGCATCAACGCTGCCACTCGTTTCGATGATGTTCGCTGTGACTACATTTATTTAGAGCCAAACCAGCAAGAGCGCCGACCTGCCAGCGGCATCTTTCAGGCAGGAGATTTTGCCAAACTGGTCAGTCAATTCTCCCAAACGCTCGACTTTCTCTTTCGCAATGGCATCGAAGCGCAGGCGTTTGATGTGGCGCTCAAAAACTTGCTCACTGAGTATAAGGATGAAGGCCTGTCGCTACATTCGTTGGTAGATGTGGGCGATGGCGATCGGCTTGTTAAACTGAACGTTGCCAATCTCACAGCAGACAAAGCGCCGATGCACGCGCAGTTCACGCAAGACTACCAAGCCATGCAACAACTAGCAGCACCTCCGCGAGAAAAGGATCAAGCATTGCAGCAAGATCTGGATCATACTAAAGGTCAACTCACCGCCTATCGAGAGCAATTGGCCTTTTTGCGAGACCTGTTTCATTATCAAACTGACCGTTTCAGCAGAGCGTCAATTAACGCTTCCAACTCTCAAATTATTTACGCTCCTGACTCACAATTTACAGGTGACACCATGTCAGACAAACGCAGCAACATCGAATTGACCAATGTGACAGGCGACATCAGCGGCATCGCAGGCGGCGACATTAGCGGTGTGGTAGGCAAAGACATTACAGGCTCAGCAGGCGGCGACATCAGCGGCACTCTTACGCTTACACTCGGTCAATTAGAAGCAACGCAAGACCCCGAAGCGCTGAAACTGGCAGACCTGCTGAAGCAATTGAAAGCCGCGATCGAAACACCCGACGCTGGCTTGGATGCAAAAGACAAAGAGAAAGCGCTGAAGCATCTAGACGCGATCGCCAAATTGGGGGGCGATCGCAAGAATCCTGATCTACTGGAACGTGCGGATGGTGCGCTGGATGCGTTGGAGACGATCGTCAAGCGTGGCAATGGGCTGCTGGAGTTCTCTGAGAACTATTTGCCCACGATTACGGCAGGCATTAAAACCGTTTTGGCAGCCTGGGGGATTGCGCTGTAGCGGTTATCGACCCAAACGGCGTAAAGCGCCCACAACAGGTAGTGGAAATTGCTCGTCAGCATAAAGCCTTGCTATACCCGATTCTCCTCCGGAGAAGCGATACCAACACGATTTTGTAGGACGGACGGTATACTGTAACCAGTCATCATCTTCTAAGACTAGATTTATGCTGACCCCAGTTTCCTCCCTCCAAACTGCGATCGAATCCATTGAGGCACTTTCTGAAGAGGAACAAGATATGGTATTTGATCTGATTCAGAAACGACGGATTGCCTCGCGCCGCAAAGATATCGCCCAAAGCGCTGTCGATACGATGATCGCCGTTGAGAATGGCACCGCCAAACGCGGCACTGCGGCAGAAATTATGGCAGATATTTTTGGAGACGGTGAGTGAGGATATTATCTTTCGGTTTCATCAGCTAGATGATGAACTTGAAGAGGCGATCGTGCTGATTAATATTGGCAGTCATGATGAAGTCTATTGACAAACGATTACTTGGATGCGATCGTTCGCTTGGAGCTAAGCCTCGCATCGGCTACAGGTCTTCCTGCATCGCGGCTTCCTGCTCGTCAAGCGCTGTTTGGATTTCATCTGGATAGGCATCGGCATACGCCCAAACGTTGACCAGATCAGCCGCCGTCAAACTGGGATACGCCTCAAATAAGTTGGCATCGGTTGCCCCTTGCTGACGCAAGCTGACAAACAACCAGACTGAAAGGCGCGTATTCGCAATACAGGCATCGCCACCCATCACACCAAGCGTTTTCGTGATACCTGGTGAGCGATCGCTTCACGTTTTCGTCAGGATTTGGATCGCGTCGGCTTTTTCGATCGCACTCAGCGCCAGCATCCGTTCTTCTAACTCTTTGTGCGTTGTCACGGCTTCTACCTCAATCAAACTGGCTGACTAGCATTGCTACCAACCATCGGAGCGTTACAACGATCGCTGTCCAATGACTTTCAGACCTTGCAGAATCTCAGTCAACGCGGCATCGGCATCAATAACCTGATAAATTCTCGATTGCGCGTAGGTTGGCGACGGTTGCAATGTGAGCTTCAAAAACACGGCTTCTCGTCCGTTTGTGACCATGCCAAAGCGATCGCCGCTTTCTGGAGTTTGAATAGCCGACTGACTGAGCATATAGCTTAACGCCTGAGGAATGCCAACCGTCACATCAAAGCGAGATTGTTTCGACTCAATGACCAGCACCCACAAACGCTGCTTCACCACCAAAACGTCAATGCTACCCGTGAAGGTTTGCCCCGCATCCGTTTCGCTCAGCTTCGTTGAAACTTCGGCGCGAATAGAGAAGGGCGGCTGATAAAAACCAGCCAGATCCAACAGCGGCGCAACCACAACGAGCTTAACGACTTCTTCAAGGGGATTCGTTTCGCTAATGTTTTCGTAATTACGCTTGAGACGTGCCAATGCCTGTTGCTCAAAGTCGTTCAGTGGCTCTGCTGCCGTGAGCCATTGCTCAAAAAATGGATCGGCACGATCGCGAGTGAGCGCAAAGGTTTCTCGCAGATCACTTAAACTCAGGCTGCTAATCGGTTGAGGGGCTGTTGCTGCTTCCATAGTTTCAGCATAGGCGATCGTGTGAGACGCGTGACGATCGCCTTGAGTCTTTACGGATGACCTGAAAGCAGCACTCGGAGGATTGGATGATCCGACGCTCAAGCAATGGGCTGAGGAGGAGTTGAGGAAGGTGAAGTAGGGTGTGGGGTGTAGGGTGTAGGGTGCAGGGTTTAAGGAGTAAAATGGGCTTACATACGTTGGAGTGGTGGTATGGTTCCTGTAGAATTTCAGGCAAGGGTTGAGAACGGTATCATTGTGGTGCCTGACGAGTACAAGCAATCACTGGCAGACGTGAACACAGTGAAAGTCATTGTGCTGAAGCAAGCTCAGAAACAGGTTCCTAGACCAGATATCATGGATGAACTAGCGCAAAATCCGGTGAAGGTCGATCGCTTCTTGACCAGAGATGAGATACACGATCGCAGTCTATGAGCAACAAACCATACTTCCTCGACTCCAATGTATGGTTATATCGTTTGCTAGATAATCAATCACTAGAGGCTCAGGAGCGTGAGCGAAAGCGTACTGTCGCCTCTTCTCTGACCGAAGCGCAAGACATTATTACCAGTACCCAAGTGATCAATGAGGTTTGCGCGAATGCGTTAAGGAAAGCAGCTTTTACGGAAGCACAAATTCAGATCCTGATTGAATCTTTTCAAAGTCGCTGCACTATTGTGGCTCTGGATATTGAGACTCTGCTTACTGCTTCTGGTTTGCGATCGCGATATCGCTTCTCATTTTGGGATAGCTTGATTGTTGCCAGTGCATTATCTGCCAATGCAGAGATTCTTTACTCGGAAGATATGCAAGATAGGTTAGTAGTTGAACAGCGGTTGACGATCGTGAATCCCTTCAAATAAAGCGCTTGTCGGAAGCAGGAGACGGGCGATCGTCCTCGTTCAATTTTAAAGCAACCGCAATTGCGTCTCTTGAGGTTCCACTTGAGCATCGAATGCCGTTTCTTCTTCAGCCGCGATCGCCGATCGCAACCAGGCATGTTCTTCTTCTGCTAACAAACTCTGGGCGACTGCCAGCATTTCTTCTTCCAGATCCTGCAGGTCTTCTCGGTTGGCGAGATAGGCTTTGAGGGCATCGAGGGGGGCAATGGTGGTGCCGCTACCGAGTTCGGGCAGGCGAGCGCGTGAAAACTGGCTGATGATTTCGGGATGAATGGTGTAGGTGTGGGCTGGGGTGAGTGCTTGATGAATCGCGTTGGTGTCGATCTGGTCAAGCTGTTCCGATCGCAAATGGTACACCAGTCGCACAACGGCATCCTGAAGCAAATCTGGCTTGAGCGCTTGCAGGAGCGTCGCTTGAGGCTCGTCGGCTTCGGAGAGGTTCACTTCGATCGTGCGAAAGGCTCGTACCGGGAGAGGACAGAATTCAAACGTAGTCTGTCCTTTTGCCAGTGAAAGCATCACAAAGCCTTTGTCTTCCTTTTCTTCGCTGAAATCGACGCGCTCAATGCTGCCGGGATAGACGATCGGCGGGTTTTTGCACAACACCTGATGACGATGCACATGCCCCAACGCCACGTAGTCAAAGCAATCCCGCGAGAGCAATCCTAGTGGGACGGTAAAGCCTTTGCCCACTGCTAGAAAGCGCTCGGCTCCAAAGCGGGCATTGTCTGCCATGAGGTGTGCCAGCAACACGGTAGGACTGTCTGGATCGAGGCGGCGGATTTCACCTTCCAGGGCAACGCGCAGGCGATCGATCAACAACTGACCCACTTCACCAAGCGAAAGTCCTTCGGCATCGGGTCTTGTCAGCAAGGTCGATCGCGTCAGCCAGGGAAGGGTAATGACCTGTACCAAACCGTTTTGCGTTTGAATGCGATGAGTTTCCAGCCGATCGCCCACCACAAAGTTTGGCACTGCTAACGTCCGGTAGATGGACAAACTCGCGCCGCCTTGCCCCTGAGCGTGCTGGTCATGGTTGCCGACCAGTAAGACTGCCGGAATTTGCGCGGCGACTAGGCGTTGAAACTGGCTGGCAAAGGCTTGTTGCACAAAGGGGGGTGGTGTTGCATCGGGAAAGGCATCGCCACCAAAGAGGACGAGATCGACGGGTTCCGCAAGGGCGCGATCGATGCAGCGTCCCAATGTTGCAACAAAATCTTCCAGGCGAGAATTGAGTCCGGTTTCCGGGTTCACGCGACCATGCGAAAACCCGCTACCCATGTGAATATCTGACAGATGGAGGATTTTGATCACACAAAGCGCCTGCGATGACTGATAGCTGCTATCCAGTGTAGAGCCACTCTTGCCAGATAGTACAAAATTATCAGCTAACGCGATCTGATTTCGTTAACGCAGACAGCATCGCTCCCCGGATGATGCCACCGAACAGGCGATCGGGCAACAGTTTGCGTAAGAAAAGCAAGGCTCCCGCGTTTCCTCCTGCTGGATAGCGCAGCCGCTTGGAGCCATCCGTTGCTGCTCGATAAATGACCTGTGCCGTGACCTCTGGTGGCGAGCCGGTATTGCCTGCATTCTTCGTCGCGGCTGTCACCTTCGCGACAAACGAGTCATAAGCGGTCAAGCCTGATTTTGTGGCAAGGTCAGCCGATCGCTCATAAAAATCAGTCTTAATCGGTCTCGGTTCAATGATTTTGACGCGGATATTGAACGGCTCCAGTTCGTATTGCAGCGCGTCTGAAAAGCCTTCCACTGCCCATTTTGTAGCGTGATACAGGCTGTACAGCGGAAATGCTAAGTGTCCCCCGATCGAGGACACGTTCATGATGATGCCCGATCGCTGATCTCGAAAATGTGGCAAGAGCGATCGCGTGACTGCCATCAAACCAAACACATTCGTCGCAAACTGGCGCTCAATTTGCTCAACGCTACAGGCTTCAAAAGCACCAATCAAGCCGTAGCCTGCATTGTTGACCAGTACATCGATCGTGCCAAATCGCTGCAACGCCTGCGCGATCGCCCGCTGAATGGACTCTGGATCGGTCACATCCAACCGCAAGCAATACACGTTCTCCAAAGAACTAAGAGTATTCGCCTTCTCAGGAGAACGCATCGTCGCCACCACATTCCAGCCTCGCTGCTGAAACAATAGCGCCGTTGCATAGCCAATGCCTGTTGAAGCACCTGTGATGAGAATGGTTTGAGTCATGGGGGAGGGATGAGGGATGAATTGATGAGGGATGAAGTTTTGAGTTGCATGAGAGGAATTGAATTTAACGAATAGCAGCTAGCTCTTCCCTTCTGGCTTTCGCCGTCTGCCTTTCTCTAAAAACCAACAACCAACAACTAACAACTCTTTTACCCCATTCCCTACTCCCCACTCCCTCAAATATGAATCCCACACTCCGTCTTACCCATGCCCCGCCAGCGTCCGGCGCGTTCGTCTTCACCTTCGGCAATGGCTGTTGTAATGGGTTCGTCGCCAATGCTGGGATAGCCCTGGTCGTGCAGTGGGTTGTAGATCACATCGTGCTCAAAGACGTATGCCCAGGTTTCTTTGCGCGTCCAGTTGGCGATCGGGTTCAGCTTCAGGCGCTGCTGGTTGTCAAGTTCAAAGATGGGCATATCGGCACGAGTGTTTGCCTGATCGCGTCGTCGTCCCGTAATCCAGGCGATCGTGCCCAAGTCTGCCAAGCCACGCTGAAGCGGTTCAATTTTGGTCACCTGGTGGAACTTAGCGATATCTGCATCCCACAAGGCATCACCATATTTCGCGGCGAACGCTTCGCGGCTATCGACCTCAGTCGTTTTGTAAACCTTCAAATTGAGGTTGTACAGTGCCTTCGCTTTGGCAACCAGTTCAAGCGTTTGGGGAAAATGGAAGAGCGTATCCAGAAACAGGACGGGTACAGGCGTTGCTGGCTTTAAGTCGCGGTAAAACAGATCGGTAATCAGGATGTCATCGACGTTAAACGCGCTGGTTTGCACCAACCCTGTAGGGATGTTCTCGACGCTCCAGGCAAGAATGTCTTTAGGATGAGCGTTTTCAAAGCGCTGGTTGAGTTTTTTCAGGTCAAGCTGGGCTGGTTGAATCAGCGGTTTCGTAGATTGTGTCATCGCGACGAGCTACCTCAAGTCTTCTGCATTCTCTACGATAGCGAACTAGGGTAACGTTGTGGAAGCGGGGAGGTGAGAATCGATCGGGTTCTAGAGGGAGGCAGGAGGCAGAAGGCAGAGAGCAAAGGAAGTTGTTAGTTATTAGTTTTTGGTTGTTAGAGGAAGCGAGGAGAGGGCAGAGGGAGGCAGGGGGCAGAGAGAGGCAGGAGGCAAGAGCAAAGTTTGGGTATTCATATCATTTTCTATAGCAAACCGGGTTGCCACCTTTGCGAGGGGTTGCAAGAAAAGCTCATACAGATCCAGAGCCTCGACCTTGAGCTGGAGGTGCGCGACATTACGACTCGCGATGATTGGTTTCAGGCGTATCAGTATGAGATTCCAGTGTTGGTATTGGAGAAGAGGCAGGAGGCAGAAGGCAGAAGGCAGGAGGCAGAAGGAGCAGGGGAGGCAGGGGAAGCAATGCAAAACTCGGAACTTCATCTTTCATCCTTTGACCTTTATCCTTCATCTTTTATCCCTCTCCCTCGCCCATCTCCGCGTGCGACGGTGCAGCAGCTAGAACAGATGTTGCGCAAGTATCTGTAGGGAGGTCAGTAGGGACGTTCCATGGAACGTCCCTACTGATTGTTTCCTTCACGTTGCAAAGGTCTATTCACGCTCTAAAATCTAGACTTTAGTAGCCGCACCGTTTACAGCTTAGAGAGGAAGCACTGCCATGAAGTTGCGAGAGTTGTTGGCGATCGTTCCCAACCTTGCGCCGTTGCCTGATCATCCGGCGTTGGAGCTAGAGGTCAAGGGCTTGTCAACCAATTCGCATACCTGCCAACCGGGAGACCTGTTTCTTGGAATGCCAGGAACGCGGGTGGACGGCGGCGATTTTTGGGCAGGAGCGATCGCAGCAGGGGCGATTGCCGCGATCGTGTCTCCTCAAGCCGCTCAGAAGGTTGCAAGCGTTTCTCCACACCCCATACCCCACACCCCACACCCCACACCCTGCATTATTCCTGCTAACGATATGGTTCAAGCCTCTGCCCAACTGGCAGCAACATTCTACGGCAATCCGGCGCAACAGTTGAAGCTGGTGGGTGTGACGGGTACGAATGGCAAAACGACGACCACCCATTTGATTGAGTTTTTGTTGCAGCAGGCGCACAAGTCTACAGCACTGTTGGGGACGCTTTATATGCGCTGGCAGGGGTTTCAGCAGACGGCAATCCATACGACTCCGTTTGCGGTGGATCTACAAAAACAACTGGCGGAAGCTCTATCAGCAGGCTGCGAGTTTAGCGTGATGGAGGTCAGTTCTCATGCGTTGGCGCAGGGGAGGGTGCTGGGCTGCACCTTTGAAGTGGCAGTCTTTACCAACCTGACGCAAGATCATCTGGATTTTCACCGGGATATGGATGATTATTTTGCAGCGAAGGCGTTGCTCTTTAGCCCTAGCTACCTTAAGGGACGAGCTGTAGTCAATTTGGATGATCCCTACGGTCAGCAGCTCATTCAAAATCTCGATCGCGTCTGGAGCTACAGTACGCATGAGACGACAGCCGACCTCTACACCAGCGATCTGAAGTATGGTGCGGATGGGGTCAGCGGCATTTTGCACACGCCAGCAGGGGAAGCGGCGTTTCGATCGCCCCTCGTTGGTCAGTTCAATCTATCTAATCTGCTGGCAGCGGTGGGGGCAGCGTTGCATGTAGGATTGGATCTTAATCAGATTGTGACGGTGCTGCCTCAGTTTGGCGGCGTACCGGGACGGATGGAGCAGGTGCAGATTACACCCAACCAGGATATCAGCGTGATTGTGGACTATGCCCATACGCCCGATAGTCTGGAGAATTTGCTGAGAGCCGCACGACCGTTTATTCAGGGCAAGATGATTTGTGTGTTTGGCTGTGGCGGCGATCGCGATCGCGGGAAACGTCCTCAGATGGGTCGCATTGCGGCTGACCTCGCCGATCGAGTCATCGTAACCTCAGATAATCCTCGTACCGAAAATCCACAGCGCATTTTGCAAGATGTGGTCGCTGGGATTCCTGAGTCAGTCAAACCTGTGGTGCTGGGCGATCGGGCTGAGGCGATCCGCTTAGCGATTCTAGAAGCGCAACCGGGCGATGGCGTGCTGATTGCGGGAAAAGGACACGAAGATTACCAGATTCTCGGTACAGAGAAGATTCATTTTGACGATCGGGAGCAGGCGCAGGAGGCGTTGAAGCAGCGTCTAGAGATATAAGAAGTTTTTAGTTGCTGGTTGTTAGTTGTTAGTCTTAAATTCTAGGGTATTTCATTCTGTCAAAAGCACTTATTTGCAGCGGATGTTAACGGATGAAACAAGATGACTTATATTCTACGCAGACAACCAATCCGCTTCATCGGCTCTTAAATCCGTTGCTCACAAAACTCGATTTTCACAATGAAATGACCCTGCTTAAATTCTCGTCTATGTAACGTCCCTACCCCTTTATCACTGAGGTGAGGTCATTGCCATGCTGCTAGAGTCTCCTTCCAAACCAATCGGCGAAAAGCGTATTACCTTTCGTGATCTCGATTGGCAATCGTTTAAGCAAATTCAGCAGTTGCTCACCGAGCGCACCCGTGCTCGTTTCATTTATGACGATGGAGTGTTAGAAATTACCATGCCGCTTGAAAGTCATGAGCGCTATGCACGGTTGATTGAACGATTTATCTTAATTCTGGTAGTAGAACTGGGCATGAAAATCAAGACGATGGGGTCAACAACGCTCGATCGCGAAGACTTACTTAAAAGTGCCGAGCCAGATAACGGTTACTACATTCAAAATTACGCGCTAGTTGCGGATCACGAAATTGATTTAGAGCGCGATCCGCCTCCAGATCTTGTCGTTGAAGTCGATATTACGCACACAGATATCAACAAAAATCGACTCTATGCCAGCATGGGCGTATCAGAATTTTGGCGGTTTAATGGGCAGGCGTGGAAAATTTTGTGCTTGGTGGATGGTGCTTATGTTGAACGCGATCGCTCGCCTACTTTCCCTCTAGTTGAAAAAACAGATTTGTATCGATTTCTAGAAGCGGCGTTGTTAGATGAAGTGTCTGCTGAGATCAACTTCCGACAGTGGGTACAGCAGCAACGGTAGAATAGCTCATACTCAATTATTTAAGCAGCGGTAAAAGATCAAACTCTTGGCGAATATCTAGAAGAGAGCGATCGAGCAATGGCTCAAACTCCAGGAAAGGAACACGATTGCGGCGTTTGCGGGTTTTAAACCAAATTGAGACTAACTCTGGAATGAGTGGAGGAAGCACCCTGACGATTTCTCCGTAAAGCCAAAGAATACCCTTCTCTCTGATCATGTCGTCATACATGACATCAACGGCAGGTGTCTTTCTCATCTCACGGAACCGCTGAAAAGTACACTCACTCGTCCACCAAAACAACGGTAATAGTTTTAATTCGTCATGCATTCCTGTATCACAGCCGTAGATCACATGACCAGCATCATGAGCCAGCAAGATTTTGGCAAATTTAGGTGGTTGGGTGCTGGGTGGAGTGAGATGAGGATTAAGCGCATAGTATTCCTCTAAGCCTTCTCGGAGGGTTTGAGTGCTGTCTTTCTCTATATAGCGAGGGGATTGATTCATACCTGGTTGACGCATTATTTCGATACGAAACCGTATCGTTATGAATATAGCATCTATGGATGACGCGAGTAAAAAGCTGCCTGGAAGACCACGGAGCGCCCAATCTCATCAAGCTATCTTGCAAGCGGCTTTAGAGTTGCTGGCAGAAGTTGGTTTTGAGGTGATGAGCATTGAGGCGATCGCGGCTCGCGCGGGTGTCGGAAAGACTACTATCTATCGACGCTACAACGGCAAGGAAGAACTGGTGGCTGATGCCATTGAGAGCATCCGTGAAAAAGTGATCATTCCTAATACAGGAAACCTCTGGAGTGACATTGATGTATTAATTGAGAACGCGGCACAAATTACGCTCAGTCCGCTTGGGCGACAAACGGTTGCCATGATTATTAGCAGTGCAGCAAGTAACTCTGGGTTTGCTCAGATTTATTGGACAAAATACCTACAACCTCGACGACAAGCGTTTGCGGTTGTGATTGAGCGAGCCAAGACAAGAGATGAGGTTCAGAAAGATCTAGATCCAGGTTTAGTCTTCGATACGATGAGCGGCATTATGCTCTATGCCTTGATCTTTCAACCGACATCGGAAGCCTGGACGGTCTATGTTCGCCGTGCCTTAAGCCTGCTTTTGAGAGAGGCTTCGGGCTAGCCTGATGTGGAACACTCACAGAATTTGGAACACTCACAGATACATCAGGTTGCCATTCCCATCGCTAACCTAACGCTGCCTCACAGTTAATGACGTTTCACTCTCTCAACACGCAATGGTTTCTCCGTCCGATCGCCCCATTATTTTTGAGCTTGTCGTCCGCTCTGGACATCCCAACCTTTTGGAAGGCTTAGACGTTTGGCTGCGGTTAGGGCTACTGTCGGAGGCAACGGTTCTGCAAATCTGCGCGGATCATCTCGTGTGCCCATTACCAGCAGTAGCTGTGGTGCGATCGGGGGATGATTTCGTTGTTGCCAATGATTTTGTGACCGAAGCGGCACCTGAAGCAGTGGGAGCAGGTGCGCCAAGAGAACCAACAAGAGAACCAAGCCCGATCGCCCGTGGCATCCAGTCCTTCATGGCGGAAGTCAGCGTGATCTGGCTGCTGTTTTTGGGCGTGTTCATGGTGGTGGTGTCGTCTGGGGTGCTGGCGGCAACTCAGTGGCGCAATTTCTCCCCAGTCGGGCAGTACGGGATTTTATTTGCCTACACGCTGGCATTCTGGGCAGCGAGTGCCTGGGCAGGACGACAGCCCAATTTGCGGTTGACAGCACGAATGCTCCAGATCGCCACGCTGCTGATCATTCCTGTCAACTTCTGGATGATGGATGGCTTTCGGCTTTTGAGCAGTGGTCTGGGCTGGGCGATCGCAGCGATCGCGGCGCTGGTTTTGACAGGAATCACCATGCAGTTGTTGAAAGGAGCGAGTGGGGAGCGGGGAGTAGGGAGTGGGGGTGAGAGGGTAGGGAAAAGGGAAAGGCTTACCTTGGGGATGGCGATCGCTCTAAGCTGGCTGCACTGGGGTTGGGGTTGGGATGGCTTTCCGCTGGTAGCGACGTATGTGGGGACGATTGGGGCAACGATCGCGTTGGTTGGGCAAGATAGGGAGTTGGGAGTTGGGAGTCGGGAGTCGGGAGTGGGAAGGCAGGAGGCAGGAGGCAGAAGGCAGGAGGCAGAAGCGGCATCTGAAGAGACAGAGGTTCAGGAAGATTCAGCGGCTGTAGATGTTTCTTCCCCTGCTCCAGCCGCTTCCCCTGCTTCCTCCATCTCACTCCTCACTCCTCTCCCCTCTCCTCTCTCCCTCTCCACCATCACGATCGCGATCGCCACCCTGCTCCTCCTCGCTCGCGCCGTTTTAGCCGCAGGTGTACCCATTAACCGACTGGGTTTGGCAGTGGGAATCTGTGGGTGGTTGCTGTGCTGGTTGGGGCGACAGGATGCGAGTCGGCTTGGGTGGCAGCGGGGTGGTGTCGGGCTGCTGCTGGTGGGCTGGCTGATTGCGGTGACGGTGACTCCACCCTGGCAGGCGATCGCCATTAGTGGGTTGAGCCTGTGGCTGCTGGCAGATTCTTGGCGACGATCGGGGCAGGGGACGTATCTCACAGCAGGTTGGTTTGTGGGGCTGCAAACCGTTTGGCTGCTGTGGCGTGCGGTACCGCTCCCCTGGCAACAAGGGCTGATTGGCACCAGTATTCGATTAGCGGGTCAAGCAGGAATGCCGATCGCGCTACTGGGTCTATGGTTTTTCCCCTACCTGGTGTTAACCGTATGGCTGTCGGGTCGGCTCCGTCGGTGGCAACAACCAGAACTGGCAAAACAGGCAGAATGGCTGGCATTCGGCTTGGGGCTTGCCCTGACAGCGGTAAGTTTTGGGAATGGGTGGACACGATCGCTCAATCTGATTCTTTCCACCTTCACGCTGATTAGCGTTTTACGAGGGCGCACTCGTTCAGAAGCATTCCTCATTTATCTGACACATGGCACCGGGTTAGCCGCGATCGCCTCCCTCATCCACCTGTGCCTCCCTAACCTCAGCCAAAACACCTGGGCAGCGCTTCTACTCGTCGGCGCGATCATCGAATGGACACTCAGCGCCAGCCTCCTCACACCCCACACCCCACACCCTACACCCCCTTCCCCCTCCGACTCCCCCACACCTTACACCTCACACCTCACACCTCTCCCCCTCTGGCAACAAACCACCTGGCACGCAGGTCTTCTTCTCGCTGCCACCAGCTACTTACTCTTATTTGCCAGTGTTTTGCCTGAGTGGACGCTTTGGGGGCTTTTGCGCCGCCTGTTTTGGAACCCAACGACAACCGTATGGGGCAGCATCTGGTTAGTGACCCCGATCGCGTTAACAGTCTTGGGAAGCCGCAGAGGTTTGCCACAACGTCGATCGGCAAGCGTTCTGAGCGTAATTGCCCTGTTTTTAGTGCAGGTCTTGATGTTCAATTCTATGCCAGCACAACTGACTGGTTTAGGAACGGCGTTTGTGCTGATGGTCATCAATACCCATCAGTTGCGACAGTTGAGTACAGCCATCATCACGATCGGCTTTGGGCTGGCGTTTGCTGCCGATGTCATCTGGGAAAGCGTTGGAGACTCGCTGACCATTGAACTGAGCGTAAATCTGCTGGCGATCGCCCTGCTGCTGCTTTGGTTACTGTGGGGTTGGCTCAGAACGCGAGAAACGGTGTTAGCGACTCTCTATCGACAGGCAACCGATGGATGGGCGATCGCGCTTGCAGTACTAACCCTAATCTTCTTGACGCTCTGTCATCTGGCGGTCTACATCTTTGAAACTCCTCACTGGCAGTACCTAACAGCGGCATGTATTCTGTTCGCTGCAACCAGCTATCGCACCTGGCGACGACCTCAGAATGCTAGCTTCTACGCGATCGCCTGGAGCTTGGAACTCATCATCACAGGCATTGTCTCACTGACTGGACGATCGCTGGATGCGGTGGCGATCGCCAATCTGGCGATGGGATTGGGAACGCAATTGCTGGGAGAGTGGTGGATGGTTAATCGGGGAGTCGGGAATGAGGAGGGTCTAAGGGGCAATCCTGAAACAGAACCAGCTCATCCTTCATCCTTTATCCTTTATCCTTCTCCTCCCTCCAGTTGGCACCTCATTCCTCTCCTCTACGCCCTGATCGGATTGTCCCTCCAGCATCGTTCCTTCACCGCAACGACTGGACTTTACACTCTGGCAGCCGTGCTTGTAGGGATTGGCGTAGGGCGGCGACAACCGTTTAGGCCACTGGTGTATCTGTCGGTCTTGGGTGGAACGATCGCGGCGTATGAACTGTTGATTTATCAACTTTCGCAGGCAAAAGGCGGCGAAGCAGGGGATGGAATTGTCCTCATGGCGGGACTGGCAGCGGCGATCGCGATTGTCACTCGGCTTCTGCAACGCTGGCTGGTGCCTTACTTACGCTTAGCTGGTCGAGAAGTCGCCATCATCGCTCATGGGCATTGGGTGCTGGGCAGTGCGCTTATGCCTGTAGCCCTGATCATCTCCCTGAGTAGCTCTGGAGCATGGCTGTGGACGGGGATTGTAGCGATATTAGCAGCGTATGCCTTGGCAATGGGGAGAGAGGGGAGGGGAGAAGGGAGAGGGGAGAGAGGGGCAGGGGAGGCAGAGGGAGAGTTTTCATCCATTCCACACCCCACACCCCACACCCCACACCCTTTCTGGATTTACGCAGGCATCATTGAAGCGATCGCCGCGCTCACTCATCTGCTCCACCAGTTCTTGCCCGATGCGACATTGCTAACCTGGGGAGGGACGATCGCGGCAGGGCTAGCGTTTGGGCTGTATCGATTGCCTTGGCGACGGTGGGGCTGGCAGCGTGAACCGTGGGAGCGATCGGCGGCGATTTTGCCCGTTGCGGTGACGGTGCTGACGCTGGGCACGATCGCGGTTCAGGGTCTGCTGATTGTGGCAGCGTTCTATGCGTGGTTGGCAAAAGCAGAACGGCAGGTGCGCCTCAGTTACATCGGGGTATTGCTGGCAGATTGGGCAGTGCTGCGGTGGCTTGATTCGCTGGGAACAACTGAACCATTGTGGGTTGCAGCATTAGGCAGCGCGTCTTTGCTGTATCTCGCCCAGGTTGATCCAGCATTGAGTGCAGCGAGCGATCGTGACAAACGCCATCTTTTACGAAGCTTGGCAACGGCTCTGGTCTGCTTAACGGCGTTTTACCAGGCAGAAGTGGGCATTACGGGTGTTTCACCTCTCTTACTGGGCTTTCTCAGTATTGGGCTTCAGCTTGGATTCATTCTGGCGGGTTTAGTCTTGCGAATTCGGGCGTTTCTGTTTGTCGGCACAGCGGTTTTTATGCTCCAGGTGTTGCGTCAGCTCTGGCGCTTTATTGATGATTACTCACTGCTGCTGTGGGCATTAGGCATTTTGCTGGGATTAATCTTCATCTGGATTGCGGCAACGTTTGAAGCAAGGCGATCGCAAATTTCCGCCCTTATTCAGTATTGGGTCACTGAACTCGAAGCGTGGGAATAGCTGATGGAAGATGACTTACTCGGAATGAACCATTACCCGCCGTTAAGATACATCGCATACAGAGAACGTGTAAGTAGTTGAGTGGAGTCGATTCTCCGTTGGCGAAACTCCCTCAAAGGGGTTAGGAGAAACGTAAGACCACCTTGGGGGAGAGTTGTAGAAATAGCCGCTAGGATTAAAAGGTGTCGGTTTGGAAACCCGAACTCACTAAACAAACGATGGTCAAAACACCGCCCCAACAGAAGCCGCTACCGATTCCTCAATTGGAAAGTGGCGATCGCCTGAATCGCTACGAATTTGAGCGGCGTTATAATGCCATGCCTCATCTGAAAAAAGCCGAATTGATCGAAGGAGTAGTCTACGTGGCAGCGGCTTTACGGTTTAGAAGTCATGGACAGCCCCACGGCAATATCATAGGTTGGCTGTGGACGTATAAGATCGCCACTCCAGGTGTCGAGCTTGGCGATAACCCAACGGTGCGTCTAGATTTGGACAATGAACCGCAACCGGATGCGGTGTTGCTGATTGAGGAGCAGTGCGGTGGTCAGGCGCGGCTGAGTGAGGATGATTATGTGGAAGGGGCACCGGAATTGGTGGCAGAGATTGCGGCAAGTAGCGCAGCGATCGATCTGGGGGATAAAAAACGTGCGTATCGTCGCAATGGCATTAAGGAGTACATCGTCTGGCAGGTCTTTGAGCAAAAGCTGGACTGGTTTTATTTGCAGGAAGGAGAGTATGTGCCACTGCCTGTTGATGAGCAGGGGGTGATTCGCAGTCGGGTCTTTCCGGGGTTGTGGCTAGCGGTAGAGGCTTTGTTGACAGGGGGTATGGCACGAGTGCTGATGGTGTTGCAGGAAGGGTTGGTGTCGCCAGAGCAAGCAGCGTTTGTACAGCAGCTATCGGAGCAGAAGTAGCTTATTGAGGGAAGCCTAATCGTTGCTTGACGACTTCCCAGGTTGAACCAGCAGTTGGGTCTTGCTGATGCGGTACATTTCCAGGAAGGAAAGGCATGGAAACCGCTTGATTCGATACAATACAGGTGGTTTAAAGAAATCAAACTCGTGCCTGCACCTATTACCCTACAACTTCCAGAACGACTCTATCAACGCTTGGTTAACACTGCTCAGGCGACCCAGCGACCGTTGGAAGAGGTGATTATTCATGCGTTAAAGGTGGGAAGTCCGCCAGATTGGGATGATGTTCCCGAAGAGTTTCAAGCCAATTTAGCCGCGCTGGATCGCTTGGATGATGCAGCACTTTGGGCGATCGCTCGCAGTCATCGCTCCTCGGCTGAAATGACTCGCTATGATGAATTGTTAGACCGGAACCAAGAAGGTGCCTTGAGCGATAGCGAGAAACTAGAGTTGACTGAGTTAAGGCAAGCCGCAGATGCTTTTATGCTCCGTAAAGCCCATACAGTAGTTTTATTGCGCTGGCGCGGTCATCTGGTTCCCCATCCTTGAAAACTTGTGTCTAGCTACATTTCAGTTGAGTTACGTAAACAAGTTGAGGCAAGCGATCGCGGTCGTTGTTGTTACTGTTTGACGCAAGCCGTGGTCAGTGGGATTGATTTGTCGTTTGACCACATTCTGCCAAGGTCAAAGGGTGGAGAAACGACGTTTGCAAACATTTGCTTGGCGTGTCGAGCCTGCAACGAATTCAAATCAGATTTGACGGAATTTGCCGATCCTTTGACTGGAACCGTTGTGCCACTGTTTAATCCTCGTGGTCGAAGTTGGGTAGAACACTTTGCGTGGAGTGAAGATGGTACGCGAGTGGAAGGGCTAACGGGGATTGGACGAGCTACCGTAGTGGCGTTGCAGATGAATCGAGCAACCATTCGGGCAGCTCGAAAACGATGGGTATCGAGTGGATGGCATCCCCCCAAAGATTAAAGCTGGTTACCTAAGCGGTAACGGTGGTTGTGGCTCTAGGCTTTATCGCTATAATTGGCGATGCAAGGGAAACTGGGCTGCTTAGGGGGTTGGAGGCGGATGGAACGGTTTAGCAAGGGAAGGTTTTCTACACGAATCGCCAATTCTGGTAAACGCTGTCGAGATTTGCAGTGGCTAGTTCGGTCAAGTGGTCAAGGTTTGGTACTGGCTGGGTACATTTTGCTGGGGTTAGGGTTAGCTGAAGGAGCGTTGGCAAGTCCGACAAGAGTGGCGCAACAATCAGATTTATCGGCACAACAGCTAACCACTACAACGCCACAGCTAGGTGAGAACAGATACAAACTCTTGCAAGAAGGTAGAAAACTTTTAGATCAAAACACTCCGAAGTTATTAGAGTAAGCAATTCCAATTTTGGAAAGAGCACAATGGTTGTTTAAAGAATCGGCAGAACAAAACCTGGAAGGTGCTGCTCTTAATAATATTGGTGCTATTTATATAAAATTGCGGAAGCCTCAAGAAGCAGTCAATTACCTTAAAAAGTCTCTGCGCCTATTTGAAGCGGTAAAAGATCAAGAAAATGAAGCAAAAACACTTCACTCGTTAGGAGCAGCTTATGATGATATGCACCAATGGCAATCAGGAATAGACCATTATAGTCAAGCATTGAAGTTGTGGAAGAAGGCGGGTCAATGGGCAGCAGCAGCAAATACTCTCTATTGGCTGGCTGATTCTTCTAGTCAATTAGAGAAGTGGGAACAGGCTATTCAAGCCTATAAGGAAGCGCTTCTTTTATGGAGTCAACAGAATGAACAACCTTGGGAAGGCAAGACAACAAAGTTTGCACAAGCAAAAACTGCTTTTCGGATTGCTGAACTTTTAGCTTGGCATCAAGACAAGCCAGAGGAGGCTATAACCTACTATAAACAAGCACTAGCAACACTCTCAGTCGATGAGAAGGAGTGGATTGCAACTATAGAGACACAGCTTTCAGAAGTTTTAATTAAACTGAGAAGACATACAGAAGCTCTTCAATATAGCATTAAAGCACAATACATATTTAATCAGCTAAATGATAAATGGAGTGAAGTCAAAAGAGGTCGCTTAAATGGAATTATCTATTTGGAGCCTAAGTACGGGACAAAAAGCTTGAAAAGATGAGGAGGGTAGGGTTTCATCAGAATTACCACACTCTTGAGAAACCCTATGAGCCAATATAGCGAATTAAAGCAAGTCCTCCAAGGGCACTTGAA